>Ga0302324_100000051_pt1 | contig 267417 bp, 217 predicted proteins | sample Palsa_T0_1_FD_201949 | JGI IMG/M metagenome (GOLD analysis project Ga0302324, IMG submission 201949) | Peat permafrost microbial communities from Stordalen Mire near Abisko, Sweden - Palsa_T0_1 | ecosystem: Environmental > Terrestrial > Soil > Palsa > Peat permafrost | place: Sweden: Abisko... | reverse complement strand
GCGTGAACGTGACCGTCTGACTCGTCTGTCCCGCCTGCGTTTCCGGCAGCTCGTAGGCTCCCATGTCGCAGGCCGTTCCCTGCGGCCGCGTCACCCCGTTCTGGTCCGTCGTCACCGCGTTCCCGCTCGTATCCGTACAGTAGTTGACTGGATTCAACGGAATCGCATCGAGGGCCGCACTCCCCGCCAGCAGCGCTATCGTCTGCGTCGAACCACCGTTGGTTTTTAATCCGCCCGGATCCAGCCCCGCCGCCGTATTGTTCAAGTCCCCCGTCTGCGTAAACGACGCCGCGCACGTCCCGTCGTCCGACAGGTTGTAGCCTTGGGAAGCGATCGTGCCTCCGCAATTCCCTCCCGACGGATGATTCGCCACGATGCTGTCCTTCACCGTCATCGTCCCAACGTTCGTGATCGCGCCGCCGTACACGCTCTGGCCGTTGACTATGCCCGCGCCAAACAGATTCACCCCGCCGCTGAACTCGCCCACGCTGTCCGAGTTGCCCCAGATCGTCGTGTTGCTCAGCGTCAGCGTTCCGCTGTTGGCAATCCCACCCCCGTACCCGCTCATCTGCAGGCCGAACGCGCCCAGGTTACTCGAGTTCCCCGAAATCGTACTGTTGAGCAGCGTCAGCGTTCCGCTGTTGGCAATGCCTCCACCGTAGCCATCCGCGTAGTAGGCAAACGCTCCCACGTTCGCCGTGTTGCCGGTAAACGTGCTGTCGCTGACCGTCAGCGTTCCACTATTGGCGATGCCGCCCCCATACGCGTTCACATTGAAACCAAACTCGCCCACGTTGGCCGAGTTGCCCGAAACCGTGCAGTTGCTCACCGTCAACGTCCCGCTATTGAAGATGCCGCCCCCGTATCCGTTGCTGTAATAGGGAAACTCGCCCGTGCCCGCCGCGTTGCCGGAAACGACACAGTTGCTAAGCGTCAGCGCTCCAGCATTGGCGATGCCCCCGCCGTAGAGGTTGGCGCCCTCAGGAAACGATCCCGTACTGAGGTTCCCGTTCTCGATCGTCACGCCCGAGACCGTTACCGTCGTTCCTCCACTGATCGACATCACCTGCACCGCGTTGTTCCCGCTGATCGCCACGCTGGAGGCGCCCGGGCCGCTGATGGTCAGGCTGGTATTAATCGTGAGTGGGCTTGCCAGGGTGATTGTGGCCGGAGATAGCAGGCTGAAGGTAATGGTGTCGCCGGAGACGGCGTTGGCAATGGCGTCGCGCAGCGAACCAAAACCACTGTCATTGGTGTTGGTCACCGCCAGGCTGGTGCCGATGGCACCCGCCGTTGCCGAGGTCTGCTGCTGCGCCGCAACGTCGTAAGTACCGCTCCCTGCCTGGTTGGCATCAATGGTGCAGATTCCGGTCGCGCTCTCCACGGCCACGATCGCGCTGGTCACTCCACTGGCCACGCTCGATGTTCCCACAGAGCAGACGGATGTGCTGCCGGCATCCACGGACAATGTTACTGTCAATCCGGAAGTCGATTGTGCGGCCACCGTGAACGCGCTGTAGTAGCTCGCACTCGCCGGCGCCGGTTGCGTAAACGTAATCGTCTGAGTCAGTCCCGTCTGCGTTGCCTGACCCGTACCTTGGAGCGTGACGCTTTTGGTGGCAGAGGGAATCGTATTCAGCGCGTTATCCGTGAATATTGCCGCGGCCGTGAGATTGCCGACGCTCTGCGGCTCGAAGCTGATGCTGACATTGCAGCTTGCTCCCGGCGCGAGCGAGAAACTGGTGGTGCAATCTGCTGGCGTACCAGAGCCCGCGACCTGCACAAAGTTTGGCCCGCCGACAACCAGTCCCGGAGTAACAGCATCCAGCGGCTGGTTGCCAATGTTTTGAATGAAGACCGACTGCGGACTGTCAACGCTGGTGAGCCCTGCCACCGTGGGTGCAAAGCTCATCGTCGGCGGCTGCGAACGCTGCACCTTCACCACCCGGCTGTTCCCCCAATCCATGATGAAGACATTGCCGACGCCGTCCAAAGCCATGTCGAATGGATCGTACATTCCGCTGCCCACCGTGGTGGGCGAGCTTCCATCCGCCGGAACCTCCAATATCCGTCCGCCGTCGAAATCCGCCACGAAGACGTTTCCGGCTCCATCCACCGCCACTTCAGTCGGTTGATCAAGCCCGCCGACTACCGTGGTCTGGGGGCCTCCACCCGCCGGGATCTTCACCACCCGCTGGGGAAAACCGGTTCTGTCCGCGACGAAGACGTTTCCCGCTCCATCCACCGCCACTCCGATCGGGTCAGTGAGTCCGTTGCCGAGCGTGATCTGTGGGCTTCCATCCGCCGGAACTTCCACGATCCGGTTGTTGCCACTATCCGCGATGAACACATCGCCCGCTCCATCCACCGCCACGCCGTAGGCGAGATTCAGTCCGCTACCTACTGTGGTCTGCGGGCTTCCGTCGGCCGGAACCTTCACCACCTGGTTGAGGCCAATATCCGCGATGTACACATTGCCTGCGCCATCCACCGTCACTTTGAACGGCTTACTCAGTCCGCTGCCGACCGTGGTCTGCGGGCCTCCACCGGCCAGAACTTTCACGACCCGCTGGTTGCTGGGATCCGCGATCAAGAGATCACCAGCTCCATCCAGCGCGATACCGTACGAGTTGACCAGTCCGCTGGTTGGCACCGTGGTCTGGACGCCAGGCCCAAAAGCGATTGCCGGCCCCTGGCCAATACCGTGAAGCATGGTGGTGGCCAGGACGTTACCCGAGTTATCGGTGAGGAACACCGCTCCCATTCGCGCTCCCGGGGCGAGCGGGGCGAAAGTGGCGTTCACAGTGCAGGTACCCCCCGCAGAGATTGTGCCGCTGCAGGTACTGCCGCTGCTGAGATTGAAGTCGAGATTGGGTGCGCCTTGTGTTACTACGTTGATTGCGCCAAACGTCGTGTTAGCCGCGACGTTGTAGTTCAGCGTGAGCGTCTGATTGCATGGTGCGGGGCTGGTTTGGACCGCCGGACAAACGTTGACGTTGCCGAAATTCACTGCCACGAGTTGCAGTTCGACCACCCGGTTGTTGCCGGCATCCGCGATGAAAACATCGCCCGCTCCATCCACTGCCACACCGTACGGGTAATTCAGTCCGCTGGCCGTGACAGTGGTCTGGGCGCCGCCACCGGCCGGAACCTCCACTACTCGGCTATTGTTGGTATCCCCGATGAAGACATTGCCTAGTCCATCCACGGCCACTCCGGACGGGGAAATTAGTCCGCTGGCCGCGACTATGGTTTGGGCACCCCCACCGGCCGGAACCTCCACCACCCGGTTGTTGCCGGAATCCGCGATGAAGACATTACCCACTCCATCCACCACTACTCCGAACGGATAAGCTAGTCCACCGCCCACCGTGGTCTGGGCACCACCACCGGCCGGAACCTCGACCACCCGGCTATTGTAGGTATCCGCGATGAGAACATCGCCCGCTCCATCCACCGCCACGTCGTATGGGGAATTCAGTCCGCCGCCTACCGTGGTCTGGGCGCCACCACCGGCCGGAATCTTCACAACCCGGTTGTTGCCGGAATCCGCGATGAAGACATCTCCCGCTCCATCCACCGCTACTCCGTGCGGGAAACTCAGCCCGCTGCCCACAGTGGTTTGGGCGCCCCCACCGGCCGGAACCTCCACCACCCGGTTGTTGTTAGCATCCGCGATGAAGATATCGCCCGCTGCATCCACCGCCACTCCGGTTGGGTAAGTCAGTCCGCTGCCCACCGTAATCTGCGTGCCCGCGAAGGTCACACTCTGCGCGCAAGCCGGGACGGATACTGCGCTTGCCAAGATGAGCACGGACGTTGCCAGCAGCATGGATTTCGTAGATGTGGGCAGTGAGCGCGAATGGGTCATAATCTCCAATGGTTTCCGGGCGATCGGATCGAGGTGGGGACTTGCATCGTTATATTCAGACCGGTGAGGGGTCTGAACAAGATGACCTTGGGTCGTTACGGTATCAGTACCTTGGGGCGGGAATAGTGCCAATACTTAAGGGTTTCGTGTGGATTCCCAGGAATGGTCCCCCTAACCCGACGATTCATAACCGGGACGGCTGGCATATAGCATCGGTCGCGGCGCTCACGAGTCGATCTTCTCCGGTTCGACATGGCAGCATCTCTGTCTCGGATACAATGCTTCAGCGCTGGAGCGACCATGAGCAATGCAGCCCAGAACAAGCCGGTACCAGGGATGAACGAGAAAGATTGGAAGGCGATTGCGAACAGCAAGGCGTTCAAGCATCTGATTGCAATCAAGAGGACCTTCATCGTGCCGGCATTTGCCATCTTCTTTCTGAATTATCTGGCCCTCGCTGTTCTTGTAGGATATGCACCCAAATTTGCATCGACCCGGGTTATTGGAACCGTGACCATTGCATATCTGTTCGCACTCTCTCAGTTTGCAGTGGGATGGCTGATCGCCGCACTCTACCTGCTTGCTGCGGCCAAGTTCGACGCTCTGACCGCCGACATTCTCGCCCACGCCGGCGAGCTGCACGGGGGACAGTGAATGTCCATTTCTCTGGCCGTGTTCCTGGTGTTTGTGGCCGGCACGTTCGGAATTACTTACTGGGCGGCGAAGCGATCAAGCGGAGCGAGCGAGTATTTTGCCGCCGGCCGGAAAATTGCAGCATGGCAGAACGGCTTTGCCGTCGCCGGCGATTTCATGAGTGCCGCCTCGTTTCTCGGCTTGATCGGCCTGATCGCACTGCAAGGCTTGGATGGAATTCTCTATGCGGTTGGAGGGTTTGTTGCCTTCGTCACGATTCTGTTGCTCATGGCTGAGCCTCTCCGCAACCTTGGCAAATACACCATCGGAGACGTTCTGGCATACCGGCTCAGTCCGCGACTTGTTCGTGCGCTCGCGGCGTTCAGTACCCTGACCACTGCCACGTTTTACATGATCGCCCAAATGGTCGGCGCCGGAGCACTGGTGAATCTGCTGCTCGCCGATTCTGGCATTACTTACAACATGGCGGTGGTTGGAGTTGGCGCGCTGATGATGATCTATGTCGTTTTTGGCGGCATGCTGGCCACGACCTGGGTGCAAATCGTCAAGGCCATGCTGCTCTCAGCATGCGGCGTGATTCTTACCGTGCTCGTGCTCAAACGCTTTCAATTTCATCTGATCGACTTTTTTGCTGCGGCCAGCCAGGTCGCATATCACCAGAAGGAACAGCTGGTGGTTCGTGACTTTCTTCAGCCCGGCTTGCACTATCATCTACCCCACGGACCGGTCGACCTGCTTTCTCTCAGCTTGATGTTCGTGTTTGGAACCGCCGGGCTGCCGCACGTGCTGGTCAAGTTCTACACAGTACCGGACGCGAAAACCGCCCGCCATAGCGTGGTATGGGCGATGTTGATCATTGGTGGCTTTTATGTCCTGGCGACTGTCCTCGGACTCGCTGCGGCCGTCATGATCGGTCCCGATTCGATCCTTGCGCGCGGAGGAACGAACATGGCGGGGCCGCGGCTGGCACAGGCTGTGGGTGGCGATCTTCTCCTGGCATTCGTATCAGCGGTCGCGTTTGCGACAATTCTGGCGGTCGTGGCTGGATTGATGATCAGCGCGTCGACGTCGTTTGCTCATGACTTCTGGACCAACGTCATTCACCGCGGCAAGGAACGCACGGCGGGCGAGAGTGTGCTGGTGGCACGGATTGCGGCGCTGGCGCTCGGAGCAGCGTCGGTACTGATCGCGACCCGGTTAGGACCGGGTTCGAACGTTATCATTCTCGCAACCTTTGGAATGGTGGTGGCAGCGTCGGCGAACTTTCCAGTGCTTGCGCTTTCAATCTATTGGCGGCGCTTCAATACCGCGGGAGCGGTGGCAGGTCTGATGGTTGGCTTGTTAAGCAGCCTCGCGCTGATTGTGGCAAGCCCCAACATTATGGGCGTCGATGCGGCGAGCGCGACTGGCGGGCGTCACTTAATCCAGGCCCGGCCCTGGTTTCCCTATGAGAATGTCGGCATTGTCAGCGTGCCGCTCGGATTTCTCGCGGCCGTGGTAGCAACCTGGCTTACGAAAGAACCTACGGCCGAAGCCAAGTTCGACGAATTAATGGTGCGGGCGAATACAGGATTAGGCGCCGAACGCGCGGCCACTCAATGCTTGGCCGATCATTGACAGCCGTTAGACGTGGCCTGCTTTCATCTGCTCGCCAATGTACTCTGCTTGCCGAAGTGCCAGAGCAACAATTGTCAATGTAGGATTTGCCGAGCCGGGCGTGGTTAAGACGCTGCCATCTGAGATAAACAAGTTGGCGATGTCGTGGGTCCGACCCCAACCGTTTGTCACCCCGTCACGGGGATCGGCGCTCATGCGGGCAGCACCGGTATTGTGGCTTGCGGGTGGGGTAGGCCCGACTACGACGCGCTTCGCCCCAATCGCTTCGTACATTCGCGACATCTGCCCCTGCGCGTGTTTCCTCAGTGCCCGGTCGTTGGGGTGTTCGTCGACGTGAATATGGGCAACGGGCAAGCCGTAAGCGTCCTTGACATTCGCATTGAGCGTGATGCGATTGTCGGAGCGGGGCAAGTCTTCGCCATTGATGAACATGCCCGCAAGATTACGGTAATTCTCCAGGATCGAAGCGAAATCCCGTCCCCAGCCATAGGGCAAACCGACGAGGGGCAGTGTGGGTAAGTCGAGTGCAACTAACTCCATTCGATATCCGCCGACAAAACCGCGGCGAGGATCGTTGATCGCCTCATCCTCGATCACGCCTGCGATCGTCGCCCCACGCCAGAAATAAATAGGCTTGTCGAAAATTCCCCAGACAAACCCCGTGATCTGGTGACAGTAATTTCTACCAACCTGGCCGGAGGAATTCGCCAGTCCATGCGGGAACTTCGAAGACTCGGAGAGCAGCAGGAGGCGGGTTGTTTCGATAGCATTACCGGCAACGCAAACGACGCGAGCCGCCTGGCGCTGCTCGTGTCCATTGTTGTCGCGGTAAATCACAGCATTGACGCGGCCGTTTGGCCCATGGTCATTTTCAATGCGCGTAGCTGTCGACTCGATCCGCAGATCGAGATTGCCGGTCGCCTCTGCGTCGGGAATTTCGGTGTAGAGCGTACTCCACTTAGCTGCCATTTTGCAGCCTTGCACACAGAAGCCCTGCTGGATGCAGAATCCCCGCCCATCGAACGATTGTGAGTTGATGGCCAGGTGTCCGGTGTGGACTTGTTTGTAGCCGAGTTTCTTCGCAGCCGCATACATCACTTTAAAGTTGTTCGAGGCGGGTAACCCCGGTATGTTGTTGCGCCGCGTGACGCCCATGCGGCGCTCGGCAATCGCGTAATACCTGTCGAGTTCCTCGGGCGTGATCGGCCAGTCGATTAAGGAAGTTCCGGCGACCGCGCCATAGGTTGAGCGCGCCCGTAATTCCCAAGGTTGAAGCCGGGGGCAGGATGCCGTCCAGTGTACGGTTGTGCCGCCAACCGTTTTGCAATGCCACACTGGCAGGGTTGGGAAATCACGCGCAACGCCCCAATCGCCGCTCTGGGTACGGGCGTCGAGCCACGTCAGCTGAGTGAAAGCCTCGCCCGGAACTTGAGAAAAGCTGTCGGGCGATTGGCGGCTGCCCGCCTCGAGCAGAACAACTTTGATGCCGCGCCGGGTCAGTTCGTGGGCGAGCGTGCCGCCGCCAGCGCCTGAGCCGATGATCACCACCACGCTGTCGTCCTTGAAAGCAAACGTCGCCATAACAGGAATCAACTCCGGCTTCTCTCACACCGGCAAAGGACCGCCGTCTTCGACTGGGACTTCCGGCAGCCAGTGCAGATCGTTGAAGCCCCGCTCCAGGTAGCCTCCCTTGGAGAACGCCTCTCCTTCATAACCGAAGTACGCGTATGCCATCGGCGTTGAGTACAGCACCTGCAATGTCTTCAAGCGCATGGTTTGAAAAAATTCGGAGGATTCGATTTTCTTAAGTGTGGCTACGCGGTCGCTTTCGGGGCGCACTGCGAAACCGGCTCCCAGACCCGCAATTCCTTCTTTGATTGTCTTGCGAACGCGTTCATCCTCGACTGCACCCTCATCCACAGCCTTGATGACCAAGGCATAAGCGGCATCGTCGAGTTTGTCGTGCGGAGCAATCGTGCGCGCCATGGCCATAAGGGTCGCGGCCTCAGCCGTGGTAAGCGCCGACATGGGAACCGCCCACGTCCGTCTTCGTCCTGGAGCAATCCGTACTTTGGCGATCGAGGCGAGAGGACTGCCCGCGACCACGATGCCGGTCAGCAAACCAGTGGTGGTTTTGAGAAAATCGCGGCGTGGCAAGGGCTGATTCATGGACTCTACTATGTTTGCGGCGTTCCAGCTTAGTTCGGCGAGCGGTCGAATTTCAAGCGTGAGGCCGGGCTAACGGTACCTCGGGGGATTCACAGACTGATCCATCCCCATGGTTTTTTGTCCCCCCTTGGCGACGTTTACGCTGATCAAGCATGGAGCATTCCCCGCGAAGGCGGTTTGCAGCGCTGGTTCCAGCTCGGCGGGCTCATCCACTTCCCGCGCGGACATCCCGTAGCCTTGCGCAATCTTCACCATATCGATCCCGGGAATATCCATGCCGGGAAGGTTACGGCCGACTTGCGTGAAGTCGCAAAATCCTTTCAACGCCGAGTAATCGGAGTTTCGGATGACGACGACAATCACCGGCGCATGATTCTGAACCGCAGTCCAGAGAGCTTGAACCGAGTATTGGATCGAACCGTCGCCGATCGGGCAGACGACACGCCGCTCTGGAAGCGCGAGCTGCAATCCCACCGCAGCAGGCAGACCGAACCCGAGCACTCCGTTAGGCACCGAGTAGAACGATCCGGGCTCATCCAAAATGAGATAGCGGTCAAGGTCTCCCTTGGAGGACGGACATTCCTCGGCAATGATGGCGTTTCGCGGCATAACCTTGTTGAGGGTGTGGAACAGGTACGCAGGAGTGATGGGATGCTGCGGGTTTGGGCCCAACGGAATTGTTGGCGCTTGCGTTGAGTACTGTCTGGCCTTGGCATGATCACGAATGTAGGTGGCTGCATGCGCGATATTTCCCACGATGCTGTCACCGGCTAACGCCGCTGCCGCTGCCTGCGGATCATTCGTGATCTGGGAGAGCCTGGTTCCGGGTTTGACTGGATTCCCGGGCACGTGGGCGTAGTACAAAAAAACACGTGCGCCAAGCACGAGCACTACGTCATGCCTGGCCAACTGATCGGCGAGAGGCTGCTGAGCCGGCAGCAATCCTCCCAGGAATAAACGGTGGCCGCGCGGAAAGGTCCAGCGGGATGGAATCGGATCCTGATAAACGCCGGCGTTGAGGTGTTCCGCCAGCGCTAGAATCGCACGCCAGCCATCGTCTTCTTCAATCTGCGGACCAGCGATCAGCGCCGGATTTTGGCTAGAATCGAGCGCGCGAACAATTTCGTCGAGCGCCGCGGGATCGGCGAGAACGGACTGGCTGACTTTTCGCGCTGGCACAGGCGGGCACTCATGAGTCCAGTCATCCATGGGAATGGAGATAAAAACCGGCCCGCGTGGCGGTTGCATCGCGAGATGAATTCCGCGCGCAACCGCGGCCGGCACGTCTTCGGCTCGCAGCGGCTCGTAGGCCCACTTCACATAAGGCCTCACAGTCTCAACTGCGCGACTGGCCAGAAAAGGCTCCGCCAGAAGCTGCCGGCGGTCTTGCTGCCCGGCAGTAATCACGAGCGGCACGTGCATATACCATGCATCCTGGATTGCGGAAAGACCGTTGCCGGTACTGGCGATCGAATGAAGATTCACGAATACGGGCTTGTGGCTTCCGAGTGAATATCCCAGCGCCATTCCCGCGGCCACGCGCTCGTGCAGACCGAGGACATACTTGAAATCCGAGGGCATGTCGCGCAGGAACGGCAGTTCGGTTGATCCCGGGTTCCCGAAAATAATGTTCATCCCCAGGTCGCGCAGGATCTCGTATGTCGTTTCTCGTACCGTTTGTCGTGTCGTTTCTCGCACTGTGCTCACGCCGGCCCCGTTTCGAATCAGGTTGTGCGATGTTATATCACTTTGCCGTCAAGCCGCGTCAGCCTTTGGCGAAAGTTGAACTCGTTGGGTTCAAACTCGGGTTGAACCTCGCGCCGAGGAATGTTATTGTCACTCCCTTCGTATCGCGGTGGACGTGCCATGACCACGCTCACCTGGCATCATTCCTTATGGCTGTGAGGATTTGCATCGTGGGCTGCGGAGCTCTGGGCAGCGTGATCGCCGCGCATTTGGCGCGCCGTCCCGACATCGAAGTCTACGCTTACGACGTTTTTCAGGAACACGTGCGCGCCATCCGTGAACGCGGATTGCAAATCAGCGGCGCGGCAGAATTTACTGCCAGACTGAATGCAACGTCTGAGCCGTCTGAGATTCCGCCTTGCGATTTCGGCATCTTCGCCACGAAAAGCATCCATACTCGGGCCGCAATCGAGCAGACTGCGCGCGTTTTTGGCCCTTCTGCTGCGGTGTGTTCCGTGCAGAACGGACTGGGTAATGAAGAAATGATTGCCGAGCGAGTGCGGTACGTGATCCGCGGCGCAACTGGCCTTGCCGTCCATATGCGGGGCCCGGGACACGCTGGCATCGAATTCTACGGCGATGTGTGGATCGGACCCTTTGAGCCTTCCGGCACGCCCTACTCGTTGGTGGAACAACTTGCCACGATCATGAATCGCGCCGGTCTGCATTTTGTTCCATTGCGTGACGCTCGCGGCGCGCAATGGACGAAGTTAGTCTTCAATTCCGCGGCAAATGCCGTTGGCGCTTCAACGCGCTTGCACCACGGAGCCGCAGCCCGATTCGCTCCTACGGCGGCATTGTATGAGGCCTTGCTGCAGGAGGGAGAAGCTGTCGCCCGCGCTCTGGGAATTGTGCTGAGTGCCGATCCTCGTGAGCTGGTTGCGGAAGGCGCGAGAGCGATCACAAAAAGAAACGCGAGCATGTTGGTCGACGTTCTGGCTCAGCGTCAAACCGAAGTGGATTTCATCAATGGCGCAATCGCAGACCACGGAGAGAAGCTCGGTGTTCCAGTGCCATTGAATCGGGCGGTGTGGCAGTTGCTAAAGGGCCTGGAGCACTCGTGGAGCAATCCTTCCTGAAGGCGATCTCGTTGTGTCGTAGGGGAAAAATCGGCCTTCAAGGGTGAATCCGCGTGCCGTCGACCTTCACGCGAAACAGCACGTACGGTTTCTGCCGCAGGTCCCGACCGTTGTTGAAAACCGGCTGGCGTTCGATCTGGTTCGCGGTGAAGTAGAGATATCCATCGTCGGCCAAGGATAATGTATCGGGCCAGAGCACGCGCGGGTCATGCACCAGCGTTTCGATCCCACCGTCGATAGTTCGGCGACGAATGGCGTTATGCTCATAGTCGCTGAGATAAACTCGGCCTTCGCCATCGGATTCCAGCCCATCGCCGGCGCCTCCTTTTTCGCCCAGATCCTTGACGGTAGCAGCCACCTCCGCGTCCGTCTTGCTGCGGTCGGCGAGTGCATCCACGCTCACGCTGTAGAGATGCCGGCCAATCAGCGGACAGTAGTAAAGCGTTTTGGCGTCGGCGCTGATAGCAATGCCATCGGCTCCAACTTCGAGCCTCGCCGGAGCTTGCCCAGGCAGTCTCATCCGCATGATTTCTCCCTCGACCACCGGAACAAACTGCGGATCCGGCTTCGTCGAGGAGTGGTCGCTCAAGCGGCGCCAGCTCTCCTGCGAAGCCAGATCCACCACGATGATTGCGTTTGCTCCAGAGTCTGTGATGAACGCCATGCCTTCCCGCCCGCGACGCAGGTCGAATCGGACGTCATTCAGATACGTTTTCGGCAGAGCGACATCAGGAGGGAAAACGATTTTCTTGACGATCTTGTTGGTATTGAGATCAACGGCAATCAGCTTGCCGCCACTTGGCTTCACTGGCCCAAATGCAATGCTCCCCGTGTCCAGAATCCAAAGCCGCCTGCCAGTAGGTTCAACTACCACGCTCTGGACTGAGATCAGCTTCTCAGTGGGATTGTCGCCCTCGACATACTGGTTGATATCGGCATTGGGATAAGGCAGCGTTTTGCCATTGGTAACTTCGGCCACCGTATACTCTACGGGATCGCCCCATTTAGGAAAGTTTACGAAAATGCGGCCCTTGCTCGTTGCAGTATGATTCGCAACGGTAACGCCCGTCGGCATTGGCCCGTTGAATGTTGCGATGACTTCCAGCTGGCCGATGACTTGCTCTTTCGCGAGATTCTGGGCAGCCATGTGCCCAATCAACGTGACCGCAACCACGATGAAAACGATTGGCGCTGCAGTGAATTTCATGAGACCTCCTTGCGAGTACCCATCCGCTTGTCGAACCCTATTATCAAACAGCAGACGACTAGCCGCAGCTTCCCGCTCCCGTGTTTGTTATCATGCAACGGCATGGATGGCCCGCGGCGCTACGAGAACACTCTAATTTCAATTCTATTTTTCACGTGGGGCATGGTCTTTCTAGGCCGCATGTCGCAGATGTATCTGGCGCCCTACTTCGCACCGGAGTTTCACCTGAGGCATGGACAGATCGGAACGCTGGCGTCGGCCATGGCGATCACCTGGGCTGCATCCACTTTCGTGTTTGGCGCGCTTTCCGATCGATTCGGCCGCAAGGCAATGCTGATTCCTGCCGTATTTATCTTTTCCATTCTGTCGTGCCTGTCGGCTTTCGCGCACAGCTATTACCAACTTTTGATCGTACGCGCTCTGATGGGCTTGGCGGGAGGTCCAACCTGGTCGATCATGACGGCGCTGATTGAGGAATCTTCGCCTGCAACCCGGCGGGGACGAAACATCGGCCTGGTGGTCAGTGCCGCTGCGCTGGTCGGTTTAGCCGCGGCTCCCGTATTGACGACCCAGGTGGCTGCCCATTGGGGATGGCGCGCGGCGTTTCTTGTTGCGGGCGCGCCGGGATTGCTTGCCGCTCTGCTGATCTGGAAATTTGTGCGCGAGCCTGAACTCGGCGGCGCACACGAGCAGCCTTCGTGGGTGGAATACGTCTCACTTCTACGCCACAGAAATATCTGGTTGTGTTGCATCGGGGCGATTGGTTTTATGTCGTGGTTGTTTGCGTTGAACGTGTTCGCGCCGCTTTACATTACCGAGGTCGTTCATCAACCGGCTACGACGGCTGGATTCTTGCTCGGGGCAAGCGGCTTCGGCAGCTTCTTTCTGGGATTCCTTCTGCCCGCCCTCTCCGACCGCGTGGGACGAAAACCTGTTCTGCTGCTGATGGCGGCGATGTCCGCTGTCGTGCCTCTGACTTTCCTGATACGGGGGCTGTTTCTGTATCCGCTGCTGCTGGCGGCGATCGTTTTTGTCGCGAACACGGGACAGGGAATGGCAAGTCTGATCATGGTTCTGGTGCCGACTGAAAGCGTGCCAGCCCAGTTTCGTGCGACCTCAATCGGCCTCGTCACACTGGTCGGCGAGGCCGTGGGCGGGACCGCATCTCCGCGTCTCGCTGGTGCATTAGCTGAGAAATATGGGCTGTCGTTAACCATGTGGCTGGCGGCGGCCGGAAGTGCGGTTGTCTTTCTCGTAGCACTGTTTCTTCGCAAGACGGCAAACATTGGACACGGCCTCGCGGCGGGCGAGTCCTCACATATCGCGGGGCTCACACTGGAAACTGCGAGTGAGGAGTAGCGAGTCCACTCTTCGGTCATCGTTGGGACGTGGGAGGTTCTCCGTTGCGGAAGTTGCGGACGCAAGTCGGAATCGTGGGCGCAGGACCTGCCGGTCTGGTGTTGTCCCATCTTCTCTACCTGCAAGGGATTGAATCCATCGTTCTGGAAAATCGCAGCCGCCCGTATGTTCAGGAGCGGGTCCGGGCCGGCGTATTGGAGCAGGGCACAGTGGATTTGCTCGTTGACATGGGCGTAGGCGCAAGGATGAGGAAAGAAGGCCTCGTCCATTACGGAATTGAACTTCGCTTCCAGGGCCGCGGCCATCGTGTTGACTTCCGCGAACTGACCGGAGGGAAAGGAATCACGATCTACGCGCAGGCTGAGGTTCTCAAGGATCTCAATGACGCGCGCATCGCCGCCGGCGGCCAGGTCGTATTCGAGATCGAGGATGTCAACGTGCGTGACTTCGACACCTCCCAGCCGAAAATCCATTACCGCAAAGATGGAAATTCCTGCGAGCTCGTGTGCGATTTCATTGCCGGCTGCGATGGCTTCCACGGCATCTGCCGTCCCAGCCTTCCCCGTGGCGTGCTCACCGAATATGAACGAGAGTACCCGTTCGGATGGCTTGGCATATTAGCCGAAGCGACCCCGTCGTCAGATGAGCTGGTTTACTGCTATCACGATCATGGTTTTGCCCTGCTCAGCATGCGTTCTCCGCAGATCGGGCGTCTTTATCTGCAATGCAAACCCGACGAAGATATTGCGCAGTGGAGCGATGAGAGAATCTGGCAGGAACTGCAGCTTCGCCTCGCCGCGGAGGGATGGAAACTGACCGAGGGGCCCGTTCTGCAAAAAGGCGTGACCGGCATGCGCAGCTTCGTGGTTGAGCCGATGCAGTATGGAAGATTATTTCTCGCCGGAGATTCAGCGCACATCGTTCCGCCAACCGGCGCCAAAGGTCTCAACCTGGCGGTTGCTGACGTACAAGTGCTGGCGCGGGCACTGACGCAGTTCTATAAAACGGGCAGCCAGGATCTCCTCAATCACTACTCGCAAACCTGTCTGCGCCGTGTCTGGAAGGTGCAACGCTTCTCGTGGTGGATGACCTCGATGCTCCACCGCTTCCCCGAGGGCAATGCTTTTGACCAGCGCCGTCAGCTGGCGGAGCTCGACTACGTAACCAGCTCGCGCGTCGCCGCTTCCACCCTGGCCGAGAACTATGTCGGCCTGCCAATGGAATGGAGCTGAAAATATCGTTGCCCCAATGTAGCGGAGATCTGAAATGCCTGATCACCGACCTTACAGATCAAGCGTTTTTCTTTGCGACTGACTCTGCTTCAGACACTTCGCTCGCGATTTGGAAGGCAGTATTCGCCGCTGGAACGCCGGCATATATGGCTGTCTGCAAAAGGACCTCTTTCACATCCGACAGTTCCAGTCCCGCCTTTAGGCCCGCCTTCAAATGCATACGAAATTCTTCGTGGCGTCCCAAGGCGGCGGTGATCGCCAATACCAGCAGCCTGCGGGTTCTGATATCGAGACCCGGACGAGTCCAAACGGTTCCCCACGCATAGCGGGTGATCAAGTCTTGAAACTCGCGGTTCAGATCATTTGTGTTGGCCACGGCACGGTTTACGTGTTCATTGCCTAACACGGCGCGTCGAATGGCAAACCCTTTCTTAAGCGGATCGCCATCCCCGGAATCGGCTAGAAGAAACTCTGCCACCGCCGACGAAAACGAGTGCGGCCGCTCCAGATTGGACAAATGAGCCGCATCTAGTAGCACGCTTGACGCGCCGGGAATTCCCTCCGCAAGTACTTCTCCGTTGCCCGCCCACGGAGTAGAAACGTCCCGTCGTCCTGCAATAACCAGGGTGGGTGCAGAAATGTTTTTGAGAGATGCGCTCGAATCGAATTCGCGCAGCGCGGCACAGCACCCCACGTATCCGGTCGGATTTGTCCCGAGGAGCAGAGATCTGATGGATTGCGCCTGAGGATCGTCACGTTCGATTATTTCTCGGGAAAAGAAGCGTTGCATGGCGAGATCGAGGATTGCGCTCATGCCACCTTCCCTCACCATGCGAATCCTGGTTTCCCATTGTTCGCGGGAGCCGAACTTTGGCGCCGAGTTTGCCAGGATCAAGCGTTCAATGCGATCTGGCGCGTTCACTGCGAGCCACTGCCCGATCGCGCCGCCCAGCGAAAGCCCGCAAAATGCAAATTTGCGAATGCCTAATGCATCCGTCAGACCAAGAACGTCGCCGCCCAATTGCTCAATTGAGTAATCCCTCGCCGGTGCATCGGACGCGCCATGACCGCGGGTATCGTAACGGAGGATCTGAAAATGCTGAACCAGGTCGCTGACTTGCGGCGCCCACATGCCGTGATCGGTCCCGATCGAGTGGGACAGCACCAGCACGAAGGAACCCGGGTTGCCTTCGAGGCGATAGAAGATCTTGGCTTTCCCAATATCGAGAAAAGGCATTTAGGTTTCGCGTCCTTTTCGGTGGTCAGAACCCGATTCTCTCTGTTTTTGCGATTGTGCGAGCCTACAGCGAAATTCCTCAGCCGCGCCCAGGTAGCTTTCTGGTGATTGAAGATCCCCAAGAGTGGCTGCATCGAGGGCTTCCCTAACCTCCTGCATCCCCGCGAGCACGTCTACAAAATTTCGGCCTGTGGCCACGCTCTCGGCTACGGCACGTTCTATGAGTGAAGACGTCAACTCCCGGCCAAGTTTTCCGCTAAGCAACATGGTCGCGCGTTCGGCGAAGATCGTTCCGTGGGCTGCTTCCAGATTCGCACGCATGCGCGCCGTATCCACGGTGATCCCTTCCGCAACTTCTGCCATCGAAGCTACGGCCAACCCTGTCTCTTGAACGATGGAACAGATCGTTGCCCACTCCGACTGCCAGCCACCAGCGGCCCTTTCATGTTCCTGCACCATGGAAGAGAGAAACATGCTTACCAATCCCGGCACTCGATATGCCGCCGCCAGCGTCATCGTGCAGCCGACGGGGTTTTGTTTATGCGGCATCGCCGACGAACCCCCGCGCCCTTTTGCCGCCGGCTCCGCCAACTCAGCCACTTCATTCTGCATAAGCAGACTGACGTCGCGGGCCATCTTCCCAAGGGAGCCGACCATCACTCCTAAGGCGCACATCAGTGCGGCCAAACGATCACGGTGGGTGTGCCAGGGAGCGTCGGGATAAGCCAGTGATAATTCCCTGGCTAACGCTTGTCCTACTGCGATCCCGTGATCGCCAAGCGAAGCCAGGGTTCCTCCCGCGCCGCCAAATTGCAGAATCAATGCTTGCTCGAAGGCGTCGTCCAGACGACCATGATCGCGGCACAAAGCGCCAAGCCATCCCGCGACCTTGAGCCCAAGAGTAGTTGGCACGGCGGCTTGCAAAAGTGTTCGGCTTAGCATCACCGTGTGTGCGTGCTGTTCTGAAACTCGATAAAGAGCGCTCTCGAGGCGCGCTAAGTCGGCTTGAAGAATACTTCTCGCTTGTTTGAGCAGGAGAATAATCGCCGTGTCGGCCACATCCTGGCTCGTTGCTCCCCAGTGCACAAAACCCGCTGCCAATGGACTGACCTTGCCAACCCGCTCCCTGAGTGCTTTGACGAGGGGAATCGTCGCTGTTCCTGAGTGCACACTGGCAGCAGCAATTTCGCCCGCGTTATACAGTTCCGCGCGTGCGGCGTCCTCAATAGGAGCGACAGCCGTCGACGGTATAATGCCCAGACTTGCCTGGGCCCGAGCAAGACCCGCTTCGAACGCAAGCATGGCGGCAAGTACCGATTCATCGGAAAACAGAGCGGCCATCTTCGGAGTAGTGGCCAGGCTCTCCATTAACCGCACAACCATGCAGCTTCCTTCCTTGACGACGCTTGACCGATGGGGCGTAGCCTTACACAAACGCGAGAGCAGCGTCAAGAACTTATGATCCTGGCACTGCCAAAATGCGAGTTCGTGCGTCGCTTAACGGCTCTCAGTTGACGCGGCCATGGCCTTGGGTTAGCTTCGTGAGTAAAAAGTGGGTTCGCGACCCGGTCAATCGTGAATAGGGCCTATTGCCGGAGCGCGATTGTGAACCTGTCAATCAGATCGAGGAGCAAATGACGGCTAGCGTTGATTTGTTGGCCTCGTATTGGACGATTTCCGGCGGAGATCCGCACACCGACCACGAATACAGCCCCTACGATTTCAAGGATCGCGTAGAAGCTGCGGCCCGAGCCGGTTTCCGCGGATTCGGCATTTGGCATGCCGATCTCGAGCGCGTGCAGGAGAAATACTCGCTCCACGAAATGCGCCGCATCCTTGATGACAACGGCATTGGCTACGTGGAACTGGAATTTCTGACCGACTGGTTCCTCGATGGAGAGCGAAAGAAACAATCCGATATTCGGAAGCGGATGTTGTTCGAGGCAGCCGAGACGCTTCGTGCCTACCACGTCAAGGTCGGAGATTTTTTCCAAGAGAAGTGTCCAATCGGCCGTTTGGTAGAATCGTTTGCCACTCTATGCAGGGAAGCGGCCGGCCATGGCACGAAAATCGGTTTTGAACTCATGCCTTTCGCCATGATTCGGACGCTGTCTGAAACGCTGACGATGGTCCGCGGCGCCGGCGAACCCAACGGAGGAATCGCCTTCGACATGTGGCACATTGCCAAGCTCGGGATTCCGTACGAGGAAGTGGCTCGCGTGCCGCGCGAATACGTAGTCAGCGTGGAATTGAACGATGGAACATTCCAGGCGTCCTGGAGTCTTCACGAAGACACGATTAATCATCGCCGCCTGTGTGGAGATGGAGAGTTCGATGTGAAGGGCTTCATCCGCTGTCTGCAGAAAATCGGCTACGCTGGTCCCTGGGGAATCGAGGTTCTGTCCGAGGAGTTGCGGAGGCAACCGCTGGAACACGTTGTGCCCCGCGCATTCGCGACGACGATGGCCCAGTTTCAGTGAAAGCTACGAACCTCGAGTTCCAAGCTCCGGGCAAGAATGAAGTTTTGACCTGCGCGATGCAGCTGTTATTAGCCTGGCACCTACAAGGATTCCCCACTGATGAGCGTGGACAATTCGACGGTTTCGAAAGTTTCAGAAAGCTGGCCGTGGCCGGATTCGCTCGACGCGCTTGCGGCCGCGCCGAAGCATCACGCCCTCTTGCTCGAAGATGACCGCGTGCGCGTGCTTCAGACCACGATCCCGGCGGGCGATTTGGTTCCGCTGCATACCCACCGTTGGGGTGGTTTCGCATATGTGCAGAGCTGGAGTCATTTCATCCGGCGGGATGAGCGTGGCAGTGTTCTGTTCGATAGCCGCGAGGCGGGAGAACCGCCTGCCGTTCCCTGCGCGCAGTGGATGCCGCCGCTTCCTCCGCACACCGTTGAAAATCTTGGGCCGCGCGAAATCAGCATACTGGTCGTTGAACTCAAGATCGTTGAACTCAAGATCGTCGAACTCAAGAATCCTGCATCCCTCGCAGTGCCATCTTGAGCCAACACCTGGCGGTATCATCGGGGTGCCTGCTTAGTGTTCCCTGATCTCCAGTGGTAGACTTCGGGCGTTCAAGCCGCGTTTGCGACTATTCGCGGGCCGCTAATAGCTGAAGGAGGAGGATGCAACGCCGGAAGGTCGGGATTGCAGTTGTTCTGAGTTTGTGGATAGGTGGGCGCTCACTGGCGCCGCAGACCACATCTCAGACTGGGGCTTCCACAAAGATCACCGACACGCAGATCGTTCACGCCGATGATCAGCCGGGAAACTGGTTGACCTATGGACGCACTTACAGCGAACAGCGATTCAGTCCACTGAAGCAGATCAATGATCACACTGCAAATGATCACAACGCCGCAAGCCTTGGCTTAGCGTGGTATGTCGATCTCGACACTGACCGCGGTCAGGAAGCCACGCCGCTTGTCGTCGATGGCGTGATGTACTTCACGAGCGCATGGAGCAAGGTATTCGCCGTGAACGCCGCCAGTGGCCAACGGTTGTGGTCCTACGACCCGAAGGTGCCGAAGGAGTGGGGAGCGAACGCCTGCTGCGACGTAGTGAATCGTGGGGTAGCAATTTGGCAAGGCAAGGTCTACCTGGGAACTCTCGATGGACGGCTGATTGCGCTTGATGCAGATTCCGGAAAACCTGTCTGGGAGCAGCTGACGATCGATCCCAAATGGCGCTACACAATCACTGGTGCTCCGCGGATCGTAAAGGGAAAGGTTTTAATCGGCAACGGAGGCGCGGAGTTCGGAGTGCGCGGTTATGTTTCAGCCTATGACGCACAGAGCGGCAAATTGGTCTGGCGCTTTTACACCGTCCCGGGCGATCCGGCAAAGCCCTTCGAGCAGCCGATTCTTGAGCAGGCGGCCAAAACGTGGAGTGGTGAGTGGTGGAAGATCGGCGGCGGCGGCACGGTGTGGGACGCAATCGTATACGATCCCGAGCTTGATCTTGTGTACATCGGTGTCGGGAATGGCGGGCCGTGGAACGAAAAATATCGTAGCCCGAAGGGGGGCGAGAATCTTCTTACCTGCTCGATCGTTGCCCTCAAACCGGACACCGGGCAATATGTTTGGCACTATCAAGAGGTCCCGGCCGACGATTGGGATTACGATTCAGCCGAACAGATCATCCTCGCCGATATTCCGATCGACGGCAAAACCCGAAAGGTTCTTTTCCATGCTCCGAAGGACGGGTTCTTCTACGTCATCGATCGCGAAACCGGGACTCTGATTTCCGCCAAGCCTTTCACGTTCATTAATTGGGCGACAGGAGTGGACCTAAAGACCGGCCGTCCGATTGAAAGGGCAACGGCACGCTATCCCTACAGCGCCGCGCCGCCGATTGTTCCCGGACCAGTGGGCGCGCACAGTTGGCAACCGATGTCCTACAGCCCGCTGACCGGACTAATTTACATTCCGGTCAATGACGTCGGATTCAACTTCAAATCGCCCGACACTTTTGAGTTCAAGAATGAGGCGCTGAATTTCGGAATCGATATGGTTGCTGCGGGCATGCCGCAGGATCCCAAAATCAAGAAGGCTATTCTCGACAGCGTCAAAGGAAAGCTGGTGGCTTGGGACCCCATCCAGCAGAAGCAAGCGTGGGCAGTGGAGCGTCCCGGTCCATGGAACGGGGGCACCTTGGCCACTGCGGGGAACCTGGTCTTTGAAGGCACAGCCGCGGGACGATTTGAGGCCTATCGCGCGGACACGGGGGAGAAGGTTTGGTCATTTGATGCCCAGACGGGTGTGATCGCAGGACCGGTGACTTATACGGTCAAAGGAGAACAGTACCTCGCGGTGCTGGCGGGCTGGGGCGGAGTCTTTCCGCTCGTTGCGGGTGAGGTCGCGTTCAAGTCGGGACATGTGCGCAACGTCAGCCGTGTGCTGGCGTTCACCATTGGAGGAACAGCGAAGCTGCCGCCGTTGCCGGCGCAGGAAACGCCGCAGTTGCAACCTCCTGCCTCAACGGCGAGCGCAGCCGAAATTCGGCGTGGCGAAGCAGTGTTCCAGCGCTTTTGTTCCGGCTGCCACGGCGATGTTGCGGTCAGCGGTGGCTTGCTGCCTGATCTTCGTTATTCGGCGTTCCTAAAGAGCGATCGATGGTTTGCGATTGTGCGGGACGGATTGCTGAAATCCGAAGGCATGGTGGGCTTCGGGCAGGAAGTTTCGCAGGAGGATGCGGCGGCGATTCGGAGTTACGTTATCTTCAGGGCGAACGGCACTTTGGCGAACCAGACTTTGAATGAGAAGAACCCCGCGGCGAAAAACGGCGAACGCTGAAGACCGTGACCTCACAATCCGCTACACGGTAGACAGGCCGTCGGACGGGAAGTTTGGGCTTGTGAGGAGGCCCACGGTTGCATTACAGTGTTGCCCGGTTTGTTGTATTCTTTGGGCTGGGGCGACACGGATTCATCAGTCCAGGTTATTCGACAACGACTCATGGAGGTGCTTGTGTATCGGAGTGATACCGTCGGAAGTCTGTTGCGACCGGCGTATTTGAAGGAAGCGCGCGACCTGTACGCGTCCGGAAAGCTGCCTGACGTTGCCTTCAAAGAGATCGAAGATCGCGCCGTGAATGAGTGCATCGAACTGCAAATCCGCGCCGGCATGGAAGTGATTACCGACGGCGAAATGAGGCGCTACGCATTCTTTGGACACTTGATTGACGCCGTCGAAGGCTTCGACAAATACGGGGGATGGGCAATTCCCTTTAAAGATGAAAAAGGCGAGAAGCTCGTTTTGCCTCGGCCCGTGGTGGTGGGCAAACTCCGGCGGAAGCGTCCGCTGTGCGCTGAAGAGTTCACGTACCTGCGGGCCCGAACAAAACATGCTTCCAAGAACACCATCGTCAGCGCGCAGCAGGCGGCGGCATATTACGACAACAAGAAATCTGCGGCGGCTTATGCGAGTATCGACGCGTATCTCGCTGACATCGTCGATATTTTGCGCGATGAGGTTGCGGAACTGATCCGGCTGGGCTGTACTTACATCCAGATCGACTCACCGCAGTACACTGCCTTGCTCGATCCAGACTTGCGCGAAGGTTATCGGCAACGTGGCAACGATCCGGACCGGTTGCTGGACCTCTCCATTGAGATGGACAATGCCGTAATAGGCGACCATCCCGGAATCATTTTTGGACTGCACCTTTGCCGGGGGAATAATCAGAGCAGGTTTTATGCATCCGGCGACTATGGGCCAATCACGCGTGTATTCCGAAATTCAAGGTTTCAGCGCTTTTTGCTTGAGTATGACGACGCGCGTTCCGGCGGTTTTGAACCGCTGCGGCAAGTGCCGGAAGATCGTACCGTCGTGCTCGGTCTGGTGAGTTCCAAGAAAACGCAGTTGGAAAGCAAGGACGAATTGAACAAACGGATCGCAGCGGCTTCGACCTATATTCCATTGGAGCGGCTGGCGCTGAGCCCGCAGTGCGGGTTCGCATCGACGATCGAAGGAAATTTAGTGACGGCGGCAGATCAGGAAGCGAAGCTGCGACTGGTTGCCGAAGTGGCACAGGACGTATGGGGGAAACCTGTGCAGGTGCCGCGCACTGCTTAGACGCTTATCCAGACACTTTACCGAGACATTGGATCGACAGCATTAATTAGGAGGGAAACCTAATTTGCTGGGGCAGCATTTTCGACCAGCAATGCAATCCCCTGGCCGCCGCCGATGCAGGCTGAGGCTACGCCATAACGGGTGCCAGACTGCTTCAGCTCTCGTGCTACCGTGACGGCGAGCCGGATGCCGGTGGCCGCGAGCGGATGGCCGATGGCAATGGCTCCGCCGTTGACGTTGAGTTTGGCGCGATCAAGGCCGATCTCGCGCACGCACGCCAGGACTTGTGCTCCGAATGCTTCATTGATCTCGAATCGATCGATCTGCAACAGCTTGAGGCCAGTGAGTTCCAGAAGCTGTTGAATCGCTGGCACCGGAGCGATGCCCATGATCTCGGGCGGAACACCGACGACTGCACCCGCCAAGACTCGCGCCAGCGGTTTTTTATTGCTCTCTTTCAGGTAGTCGGCAGAGGCGACCAATACCGCAGCCGCTCCATCGACGATTCCAGAGCTGTTGCCTCCGGTTTGCACGCCGCCGAATGCGGGCTTAAGTTTGGCGAGAACTTCGACCGGTGAGGGACGAATGTGAGTGTCTTCAGTCAACTTCTCAATGGCCCGCGGCAAGCGGATTCCGCGCGAGGCATAGCCCTCCAGGTCAAATGGTTCGCTGACTATGGGCGCAATCTCCCCGCTCAGGAAGCATCTTTTTTGCGCAGCGATAGCGCGGGCAAAACTTTCGGCGGCGAATTGATCCACGTCTTCCCGAGCAATCCCATATTTTTTCGCGAGTTTCTCGGCGGTGCCCCCCATAGTCAGGTTGCATGAAGGATCGAGGAGCGCCTCCCACAGAAAGTCCTTGAATTCGACTTCTCCCGTACGAAAACCGCCGCGGTGAGTGTAGGCGGCGATGGGATTGCGGGACATTGATTCCGCGCCGACGACCAAGGCGAGTCCGGCTTTGGCGAGTTTGATGGAGTCGGCAGCTTGCAAAATCGCCTCGACGCCGGTGCCGCACACGCGCTGCACGAGATGAGCCGGGACTTCGACTGGAACTCCGGAATAGAGCGCGATGTGGCGCGGAAGCACATACGCATCAAATGATGCTTGCGCCACGCAGCCCGCTACAACGATGTCCACATCCTTCGGCGATATCTCGCTCTTGTGAAACACCGCACGCGCGGCTTTGATTCCGAGATCAGTAGGAGACACCACGCCGAGAGCAGTGTTGAATTCGATGAAAGGCGTGCGGACGCCATCGAGCAGCCAAACGTTGTCGTAAGATGAGAGCAGCGCTTTAGTGCGGGAACTCATACCGCCGGTTTCTCCTCGCGGATCGGTTCGGCAGAAACAGCAAGTCGCGGCATTTGCCCGGCCAGCGGAGCGGATGGGTTTGGGTTCTCCTGGTCGATGGACGTCGCCGGTTTGCTGCTTCGAACGGCGACAGCACCGTAGCGGGCACGATGGCGGTTGCCCCAGGCGGACATCAGCTTGAGGATCGGCTTCAGGCTTTCGCCATGGCGAGTGAGCGAGTACTCCACGTGTGGCGGCACCTCGGCGTAGACTTTTCGGTGAACGATGCCATCACGTTCCAACTCGCGCAGATGTTGCGTGAGCATTTTTTTGGTCAAGCCGGGGATAAGCCGTTGCAGTTCGCAAAATCGCCGTGTTCTACCGTCCAGATAGAACAACAACGGAGCTTTCCATTTGCCGCCGATAATGGAGGTGGTCAACTTTACCGGGCAATTCTGATGATCCATCGTTCGACCCCGCAGTCCGCATTCCCAAGTCCCACCCAGAGGTTACCGAAACGTGCCTACTAGCCAAAAAGGTACTTTTGCCTAAAATAGGCTCTCGGTTTCCAGAGGATACCTGATTTCGCGGCGTCTTGGATAGCCATGGGAAGCCTCTCCATTCTGTAGACTCCGCAATCGGGCTAACGATTCTCAAGCCAGACAAAACCCGCGAGGCGAAATCATTATGAGGAACAAGCGTCCGGTAATCGTTTATGGCGCCAACGGATTTTCCGGGCGTCTGATTGCGGAGTTTCTTCGCGAGTACAACGTGCCTTTCTTGGCCGCCGGCCGCAGTCTGAGCCGGCTGAACGACGTGATGAAGCAGGTGCCGGGCATCGAAACGGCCGACTACGAGTGCGTGGAAACGCAGGGCACAGTGGAAGATTTGACGCGGCTGTTTACCGGCGCAAAAGTGGTTTGCAATACCGCCGGACCGTTCATCTATAACGGCCCGCGCGTGATCGAAGCTTCGCTGAAGGCCGGCTGCCACTATTTGGATATCAGCGGAGAGCAGGCGTGGATCCGGACGGTATCGGAGGATTGGGGACCGAAATTCGCCGAGCGAGGACTCTTGGTGGCGCCGGCGACTGCGTTTATGTCAGCGGTCAGCGATGCTGCCATTCGCGTCTGCCTTGAGAATAACCGCGGCATTGACACGCTGGAAGTGCTGACGATGTTCAAAGGCAATCCCACGTTCGGCTCGACGCAAACGATTTTTGCCGTGATCCAGACCGACGCGTATTACCTGGAGCAGAACCAGTACAAGCCGTGGCCGCGAGCGACGCGCTATGACGTGGTCGTGCCGGGCTCGATTCAAACGCAGCTGGCCCTGGCGTGGGGCGGGTTCCCGCATCCAGTGTGGTACAAGGATCATCCTCAGGTCGCCAATGTGCGCTCGTTCGGCGGATTGCTGGACCGTCAGATTATGGAGGGCGTGGCGGCGACGGAGAAAATGTTTGAGGAGCAGATTCGGCCGCTGCCCGCCGCCGAGCAGGAGAAAAAGCTGGCGGAAATGGCGAGCGCCGTCACGGGAGCGACGCCGCCGCGCGAGAATCCGCGTGAGCACCGGACGATTGACGTAATCGCAGGGCGGGGTAACACTGGTTCTGTGGAGTGTGTGGTGTTTGGCACGTGCTGCTACCGGCAAACGGGACTGTTGCAGGCGTTCGCGGCGCATAACTTGGTTCGTGAGGCTCCGCGCAAAGTGGGGTTTGCGTCGGCTGCGGAGGCATTCGGCGCGCGAGCAGTTCTCGCCGTTGTGGAAGACCACGGGCTGTCCAAGGCGAAGATGTCGAGCTGAAGCCGTTTTGCTTGGATGCGTTTTCGCCGTGAAACGCGTCCACCATTCTGGTCATGTTTCAGGACGGGCAGATTCTGTCTGCGCGATTCGAAGCGTCCCCACCTTGCACTTCTCTAAGGGGACTAGGGGGCCTTCGGCTCTTTCGCATACGCTTGGGGTTGGGACAATAGCAACATGAAGTAGCAATCAATGCGGGCGATCGATTATTTCGACAAAAGCGCGAATTTCTATGCGGACCGCTCTGCGATCGTGGATGGCGATCGCAGCTATTCCTATAGCGAAGTTTGTGATTTCAGTGAACGAATCGCGAGAGCCATGTGGGCTAGCGGGCTGAAGCGTGAAGAGCGGGCGGCGATTTACTCGCAGAATCATCCCGCAGTTCTATTTTGCATGTTGGGGATATTGCGTGCCGGGGCTGCGTGGGTTCCGATCAATTTTCGCAACGCCGCCGACGCGAATGTGGAGTTTCTGAACTACTCGGAAACAACGTGGTTATTCTATAGCAGCCACTTTCAGGACCAGGTTGACGAGATTCGCAAGCGGGTTCAAAGTATCCGCCACTTCATTTGCATTGATGGGCCAGCATCAGACGGACCGGCTGCGGACGATACTTCCCTGCTCGCGTTTATGGAACGGCAGGGCGGCTCCGCCGATCGTGATTGGGCCGATGAATACGGCAACCTTGACCGGATCATGGGACTGGTTCCCACTGGCGGGACCACCGGCCCGGCGCGCGGGGTTCGGGTGACAAATCTTGCCTGGGGCACGATGACGGAACTGGCCATGCGGTACTGGAAGTCGGACGTTGCCAATCCGGTGTGCCTCTGTACTGCGCCCCTGTCACATGCTGCGGCACCGGTTGCGTTTTCGATACTCGCAATGGGCGGGACCAACGTGGTGCTGTCGGGTTTCGATGCGGGGCAGGTTCTGTGGGCGATCGAACATTACCGCGTCACGCACATGTTTCTTCCTCCCACGGCGTTCTACTCGTTGCTTGCTCACCCGGAAGTTCGAAAATTTGACTACTCGAGTTTGCGTGTGTTTCTGCTGGCTGGGTCGCCAGTGTCGCCCGACAAGTTGAAGCAGGGAGTCGAGGTTTTTGGGCCGTGCATGTGCCAGTCGTATGGTCAGACGGAAGCGCCGATGATTCTGACGTTTCTGGACGCACGCACGGTGGCCGCAGCCGCGGCGGGAGATCACCCGGAACGCTTGCGCAGTTGCGGACAGCCAACCGCGGCGGTACGGGTTGCCATCATGGATGAGGAGGGTCGCATTCTGCCGGCGGGCGAAGCGGGGGAGATTGTCGCGCGGGGAACGCTGGTAAGCGGCGGTTATTTCAACCTTCCGGATGCGACTGCGGAAATCCGGCGCTACGGCTGGCACCACACGGGAGACGTGGGGTACATGGATGAAGATGGATATGTGTATATTGTGGACCGCAAGAAGGACATGATCATCAGCGGCGGCTTCAATGTGTATTGTACGGAGGTTGAGGCCGGCATCATGGCGCTGCCGCAGGTGCAGGAGTGCGCTGTGATCGGCGTGCCGGATGAAAAATGGGGCGAGGCGGTAAAAGCGATTGTGGTCTGCCGGCAGGGCGAGTTGCTGACGGAGAGCGACGTGCTTCTGCACTGTAAAGCGAAGCTGGGAAGCGTAAAGTCGCCAAAGTCCGTGGAATTTTGGCCCGAGATTCCTAAGACTCCGGCGGGCAAACTGGATCGCAAAACGATGCGGAAACCGTATTGGACGGGGGCGGAACGCGAGGTACATTAAGGAGGCAGTGCCATCGTCACCACGTTGAAGGTTCCAAAGACGGGCGGGATTCCGACGACGAAAGCCAGCGTGCTGCGCTGGCTGAAGCGGGAGGGGGATTCGGTGCACGCGGGTGAAGCGGTAGTGGAGTTGGAGACAGAGAAGGTGAGTTACGAACTGGAGTCGCCGATTGCGGGAACACTGTTGAAGATTCTTGCCCAAGAGAGCGCGCAGGTTCCGGTTGGCGGGAAGTTGTGCCAAATTGGCCAGGAGGGCGATTCTGCGCCGGCCGACTCTGTGGCGGCGAAGGAGTGATGCGATGACCAATAAAGAAACGTTCGGGAAGGATCGGCTCGCAAGCAGTCGGATTGGAAATGACCGCCTGATCTGGATGTACACCCAGATGGCGCGAATCCGCGAGTTCGAGGAACACGTGAAGCGCACTTTTCTCGAGCACCCGGGCGCGATGCGAGGGCACACACATCTGGCCGACGGCGCAGAGGCTTCGATCGTCGGTGCGCTAGCGACGCGGAGTCCCACGGATTTTGTGATGCCCACGTATCGCTGCCATGGGCAGCCGATTGTGTTGGGCACTTCGCCGCGAAGGATGATGGCGGAACTCTATGGACGGAAAGACGGGCTGTGCAAGGGATTTGGCGGGTCCATGCACCTGGCCGATCCCGAACGCCACTTTCCGGGCACTTCGGGGATCGTGGGCCAGAGCATTGCGCATGCAGCGGGCGCGGCATTGACGGCGCAGGTGAAGAAAAGCGGCCAAATCGTTTATAGCTTTTTCGGCGATGGAGCGAGCAAGCAGGGAGCGTTTTTTGAAACGCTGAATATGGCGGCGGTCTGGAAACTTCCGGTTGTTTTTATTCTGGAAAACAACGAGTACCAGGCTTACACAAATGTGAAGCTGGAAGATGCGAACGCGCAGGCGGGAGATCCGCTGTCGAAAAAAGCGGAGGCCTTCAGCATTCCCGGCGCGACCGTGGATGGGAAAGACCCGCTGGCGGTATATGACGTGGTAGGGCAAGCGGCGGAGCGGGCACGCGAGGGGGCGGGACCGACTTTGATCGAATCGAAATTTTATCGGCTGAGCGCACACGGCAATGCGATCACCGTGCCGCCGGTACCGACGCAGTTTCCAGAGCATGAGGCGATCGGCGTCTACGGCAATAAGGAGGAGTACAAAGCGGCAAAGGAAAAGGACCCCCTGGCACTTTTCCGCGCACACCTGCTGCGCAGGTCGGTGGCCACGGAAGAAGAACTCAACCGGATTGAGGGCGACGCCCATGCGGAGATGGATGACGCGGTTCGGTTTGCGCTCGCCAGCCCGCTGCCTGCACCTGAGGAAGCAACCAAGTACGTCTACGCTTAGGAGAATCGTATGCCCCGGGAGATGATGTACGGAGAAGCGATGTCGACGGCGATTGCCGAAGAGATGCAACGCGATGACAACGTTATTTTTTATGGCCAGAACATGGCGATGACGGAGCGCGATCCGATGCTGAAGAAGTTCGGCCCCGGGCGCGTGCGGCTTGCGCCGATCTCTGAAACTGCCGAGATCGGCATTGCCGTGGGCGCAGCGATCACCGGATTGCGGCCGATTGTTGAACTGTGGATGAGCGAGTTCATGCTGGTGGCGATGGACCAGATACTGAATGAGGCTCCGCGTTTGCGCTACATGTCGGGCGGACAGGTGAAGGTTCCGCTGGTGTTGAAGGCTGGATTCGGATTTTCGGCGGGCTGGGCGGGGCAGCACTCGAATTGCCTCTATCACACGATGATGGGCATACCGGGATTGAAACTTGCGATACCCTCCACGCCGGCCGATGCGAAAGGACTAATGACGGCGGCGATCCGCGATGACAACCCGGTTGTTTACCTTCACCATTACATGCTTACCCTCGACACCGGTGAGGTGCCCGAGGGCGAGTTTGTTGTTCCCTTCGGCGTGGCCGACATTAAGCGGGCCGGTAGCGACGTGACGATTGTCGCAACGGGATGGATGGTGAAGAAAGCGCTGGCGGCGGCGGAACAACTCGCGCAGGAAGACATCAGCGTCGAGGTCATCGATCCGCGGACGCTCGCGCCGCTGGATATTGAGACGATTGTGAAATCGGTGAAGAGGACGGGGAGGCTGGTGCTGGTGGATCAGGCGCCGCGGCAATCGTCCGCGGCAATCGTGATTGCGGGCGAGGTTGCGGAAAAAGGATTCGAGCATCTGCGGGCGCCAGTGGTTCTGGTGACGGCACTGGAGGCTTCCGTTCCCTATAGCGAGCCCCTGGAAAATTTCCTGCTGCCCAATGAAGAGAAGATTGCGCAGGCGGTTCGGTCGGTGGTGGGTGAGCGGGCAGTGCGGGTCTAGAAGTGGGACTTCAAGTTCTGGCGACTTCCATATCGCGAAGGCGGGGAATGACTCCGATTTGAGAGAGGAAGCCGAAAGTATCAAACACCTGCCAGACTTCGACGACGACTCCATTTTGGAAGAGGTACATGTGCATGCCGGCGGCGGTGACCACCTTGCCGGTCGGAGGAGTGCCGAGATATTTCCCTTTGTGGGTTCCGGAAAACAGGAAGCGGTATGCAATCCGCTCGCCATCGGTAATGGTATCGCTTACATCCAGACGGACGTCAGGGAACGCATTTAGGACGTGCGTGTGGTGCTCGCGGAGGCCCGCGATTCCAGCACGGATGCGGTTGGAGAAACCATGATGGATGACGGACTGGCTATAGAGCCTCAGGTGTCCTTCAAGATCGCGGACTTTATACCGGGTGTGGGCTTGGCGAAGGGCTTCAAGATTTTCCTCGCGCGGCATTTGTTTCTCCCACGGTTGCCTGCGCTCCGCGGGTCTGGCAGGAGATTCTCGACGCGGAGGGGCAGATGCAAGCCAACGACGACAGTACGCCGGCGACGAAGTGCAATCAAGTTACTTCCGTTCCTAGAACGGATAATGGCGTGGCGTCGTCTGGATGGTGATCCAGCGCAGTTCGGTGAATTGCTCGACGGCGGCCTTGCCACCAAAGCGGCCGTAGCCGCTCGCTTTGACGCCGCCGAATGGCATCTGCGCTTCGTCGTGCACTGTAGGAGCATTGATGTGGCACATGCCGGAATCGATGCGCTTGGCCACTTCAAACGCGCGAGCTACGTCGCGTCCGAAGACGGCAGCGGCGAGGCCGTATTCAGTGTCGTTGGCCAGGCGGATCGCCTCTTCTGTTGTTTTGAAGCGTGTGAGTGAAACCGACGGCCCGAACGATTCCTCGCGGAAGATCCGCATATCGGGCGTGACATGATCCACGATCACCGCGGGCATGACCGTTCCTTGTGCATCGCCTTGCAGCAAAACTTTGGCGCCGCGAGCGATTGCATCTTTTACGAGCGCTTGCACGCGATCAACGGTGGGCATTCCAACTACGGCTCCGAGCACTACTTCACCCTGCCGTGGATCGCCACACGGAAGACTCTTGACCTTGGCCACAAACTTCTGCGCGAATGCATCTGCGACTTTTTCATCGACGATGATGCGCTCGGTCGACATACAGATCTGGCCCTGGTTCAGGAAGGCGCCGAAAGCGGCAGCATCAACGGCAGCATCGAGGTCGGCGTCGTCGAGGATGAGCATCGGCGCTTTTCCACCCAACTCCAGCAGAATCGGCTTGAGATACTTGGCCGCGGTCACTGCCAGCATTTTCCCGACCCGCGTGGAGCCGGTGAAGTTCACTCTCCGCACGACAGGATCGGCAATGAGCGCTTCGACAATAGCGGAGGCGCTCGCGGGATCGTGCGTGAGCACATTGATTACGCCGTGGTCCAGACCGGCTTCGTGTAAGACCGTGCCGATGAGGCGATGAGTGGCCGGGCAAATCTCGGATGCCTTGAGCACGACCGTGTTGCCACAGGCCAGCGGCATCGCGACCGCGCGGACCCCCAAGATGACGGGAGCATTCCACGGAGCTATGCCAAGCACCACACCGACTGGCTGTCGAATTGAGAAGGCGAGGCTTCCCGGAACATCGGAAGGAATAGTTTCGCCGGAAACTTGGGTCGTCATGGACGCAGCTTCGCGCAGCATCTGCGCCGCGAGATAAACGTTAAAGCCGGCCCAGCCGGCGGTCGAGCCGATCTCATCCATCATGACGATGATGAAGTCTTGAGTGCGCGACTCAAGCAAGTCGGCAGCGTGCAAGAGTTTCTTGCGGCGCTCGTTCGGGCCCTGCGCAGACCAGGCCGGAAAAGCTGCTGCGGCGGCGGCTGCTGCGGCCCGAGCGTCGTCTACCGTGGCAGCAGCAGCGCGTGTGGCCACGCTGCCGGAGATTGGATTGGCGCGGTCGAACGTCGCCGCATTCGAGGCGGCGGTATCGCGATCAGCGATAAGAAGCTGCACTTCGGTCATGGGAATCTCCTTTGCTCCAGGGACGCGCTGCCGAATGTTCGTAGTTAAGAAGGCGATGCAAGAAATCTTCCGGTTTGTGCCAAGGGTGACACGTCCGCGGCAACCGTTATCTCACAGTCCCAAGTCGAAGAACACCGTTTCGTTCGATCCTTGCAGAATAACGTTCCATTCGAGCGCTCCAGGCTGACCGCTAATTCGCTTGGCAATCAGAGTTGAACGCCGCTCACGTTCGACAAGGCTGAGAATATAATCTGCCGCATTTAATGGCTCATCTGGGAAATAAATCCGTGTCACCAGTCGCCGGAGGAGACCGCGCATGAAGACGGACACCAGCAGATGTGGCGCCTGTTCATTTCTATTGCCATTGCTATCTGGTCCAGGCACGGGGCCGGGCTTGATTGTGGCAAAGCGAAAGACTCCTTCCCTGTTCGTCGGTATTCGTCCGTAGCCCGTGAACTTTGGATCAATGGGCTTCGGTTGACTATCCTCCGGATGCGCGTACTTGCCGTGCGCATTGGCTTGCCAAACCTCCAGAAAAGCATCCGGCACCGGGACGCCATCACCGTCGAGAACGCGGCCTTCGATCCTGACCCGCTCGCCGGAAACACCTTCCTCGGCAAGATTGTCCTGAACGAGCCAGTGCAGCCCGATCTCGAAAAATGGTCCGATGGTTTGCGAGGTGGTCGCTTGCAGACTCATTCATTTCTCCATCGGGGTTGCGTCGCGCCCGCGCAGAATAAGGTCGAAACGATAACCCAGGGCGTGCTCCGGAATTGTGGTCTCCCAGTCGAAAACCGAAATCAGGCGGTTGCGCGCTTTTTCATCGGCCGTGCAGTTGAAAATCGGATCGAAAGGAATTAAAGCATCTCCCGGGAAATACATCTGAGTAACCAGCCGTGTCGCGAATGACGGACCAAAGAGAGAAAAGTGAATGTGCGCTGCGCGCCACGCGTTGTAATGGTTTCGCCACGGATACTCGCCTGGGCGAATCGTGACGAAGCGGTATTCGCCGCGCTCATTTGTGATTGCCTGTCCGGAGCCGGTGAAATTGGGATCGAGCGGCGCATCATGCCGGTCAACCTCGTGCCGATAACGACCCCCCGCATTGGCCTGCCAGACTTCAACCACGGTATTGGCCAGCGGGCGTGCATTTTCGTCAAGAACACGGCCGCTGACAATAATTCGTTCTCCCAGCGGTTCGCCCGAATGCTGCCGCGTCAAGTCGTAGGCCTTGGGCTGCACGATCTCGGAGCGGAACGAGGGTCCCGTGACCTCTGAAAGCGTGAACGGAATGCGGATCTGAGGCTTGGTGGGCGAACGCTTGATGGAAGATACGTAGGGCAGATGAAGATGATCCGGCTGAGTTCCGGGATGCAGCGGCCGATACCCAGCAATTTTCATCGTTCAAGTCCTTCCGCAAGTCCTTGCGCAGAAAGAACAGCAGTCGTCATCGAAGGGGAGTGTACGTGACTTGCGCCGTTTTGATTGAAACTTCGAATCATAGGCGCGCTCACAGCTGAGCGCAAACCGCCTTGGTTTCGGTATACAACTCGATTCCTTCGCGTCCGCATTCGCGTCCCCAGCCGGATTGGCGGTAGCCGCCGAAAGGAAGCGCAGCATCGAAAATGTTGTAACAATTTAACCAGACAGTTCCCGCGCGGATCTTGGCGGCCACCTTGTGCGCGGTGCTTACGTCCCGCGTCCAGACTGCTGACGCCAAGCCATAGTGCGTATCGTTGGCCGACTTCACAATTTCATTCGGATCGCTAAACGGAATAGCAGTGACGACCGGGCCGAAGATTTCTTCGCGCACCACTTTCATCTCCGGACGCACATCGACAAGAATCGTGGGTTCGACGAAGTATCCCGGACCGGCGATCTTGCGACCACCGATGGCGGCCTTGGCCCCGTCCTTCATGCCGGAATCGAGATAGCCGCACACGCGCTCGAGTTGCTCTTGCGAAACCAGCGGGCCAAACGTGGTGGCGGGATCAATGCCCGGACCGACGTGGAATTTCTTGGCCGCCTCCGCAACCCCTCCGACAACTTTGTCGAAGATGCTTTTGTGCACAAACAGACGCGAGCCGGCGGCGCAGATCTGACCCTGGTTGAAGAAAATGGCATTGGCACTGCCGGGAATGGCGACATCGAGGTCGGCGTCGGCAAAGACAATGTTTGGACTTTTGCCGCCGAGTTCAAGCGACACTTTTTTCAGATTGCCGGCCGCGGCAATGACAATCAGACGACCCACCTCGGTCGAACCGGTGAAGGCGATCTTGTCCACATCAGGATGGGCGGCCAAAGCGGCGCCCGCAGTTTCGCCGTAACCCGGTACGATGTTGACAACTCCGTCAGGAAAGCCCGCTTCCTGGATCAATTCGCCAAGGCGCAGCGCGGTGAGCGGAGTTTGTTCAGCGGGCTTCAATATCGCCGTGCAGCCAGCGGCCAACGCCGGTCCCAGTTTCAACGAGGCCATGATGAGGGGGAAGTTCCAGGGAATAATCTGTCCTGCTACTCCGATCGGCTCACGCAGAGTGTAAGCGAAGTACTTGGCGCCGGGCCTCGAGATGGGAATGGTGTTGCCTTCGATCTTTGTCGCCCAGCCCGACATGTAGCGGAAGTTGGCGGCGGCGGTAGGGACGTCGACGATCCGCGAAAACAGCAGTGGCTTGCCGTTGTCGAGCGTTTCCAACTCGGCCAGTTCTTGGTGATGTTCGTCAATAAGGTCGGCAAGCTTCCAGAGTAAACGAGCGCGCTCGGCGGGCAGCATGTCGGGCCAGGGACCTTCTTCAAAAGCCTTGCGCGCGGCTCTCACCGCGCGGTCAATGTCGGCGCGATCGCCCTCGCAGACCCTTGCCAGCACTTCTCCAGTTGCCGGATTGTAGGTATCGAATGTTTTGCCGGAAGCGGCTTCCACCCACACTCCCCCGATCAGCATTTTCCTGGGATGCTTCAGAAAATCGACGACCTCGCGGCTGATTTCAACTGGAGAAGCAATGGATGCCATGACATTCACCCCCTAAAGTCGTGTGTGGAACGGCGGGATCGGGAGACACAAGCTTGCCGCTTATTTTATTCCAAAGGATCGATTTGGCTAGATAGGCACTTCACAGTAACCAGCGGCATGGAGTTCTTGAGATGCCGTTATACGCGATTGCTTGTGTTGAACGAAGTTGGTAACATCCCGGAAATCATGGGCCAGGGATGGCGTGTCGACAGCATGAGGGCGCGATCGTAGTTTCCTCGTGGCGCTAGCGTTGATCGCAAGGCCTGTGGCTCACGTTGCATAGAGAATCCTGATCTGGGTCGCATACCATCATGGCCGGCAAGAACTCACGCGTAGTCGTAAGAATTCGCGAGATGATCCTGCAGGGTGAACTCGCTCCGGGCCAGCGGGTCAGAGAAGTCGAACTGGCGAGCAAGCTTGGAGTCTCCCGAACCCCCGTACGTGAATCGTTGCCGATCCTTGCCCAGGAGGGAGTGCTGACCCACCTGGACACGCGCGGCTTCGTTGTGCGTGCTTTCACGTCGCGGGAGATCATGGACGGAATTGACGTCCGCGGGGTGCTCGAAGGCCTCGCCGCGCGCATGCTGGCTGAACAGGGAGCGCCGCGCCGATTGATACACTCGCTTCACGAGTGCCTCCGCGAAGGCGATGAGATTCTTTCCAAGGGACATCTGGTTGAGTCGGATGAAGCACGATATGGCGAAATGAACAGGCAATTTCATTCACTCATCGTGGAAGGGGCTGGGAGCAAGGTGTTGACCGAAGCGATTCGACATAATGATCGAATACCGTTTGCAGCCGCGCACGCTATTGCGTTTGACCGGGTGGACCTTGCGCGCATGTATGACGTGCTGCGCTATGCACATCGCCAACATCATGCCATCGTACAGGCGCTTGAGAATAAGGAAGGCACGCGAGTTGCAGCTCTGATGTTCGAGCACGCATATGGAATAAGAGAGAGCATCAATCTGTCACGGCCGGACGTCGCGGATAGGGCACCTAAGCAAAACTAACGAGAACAAGTCCCAGGCGTGACAATTCCGTTTGCGGAGGTTCGTTCTCTTACTGAACAGGGTCGGTTCAAAAAGATCGCTTCGTACGGCGTTGGCCGCCGCGGGCAATGGCGTCGGCGAGCGAGCGCCAGGAAAACGGCTCGCTGGCCTCGAAGCAAAGGTTCCGCTCGGCCATTTCACACACTAGACGCTCCTGACGCTCGGCCGTGGCCATAGCCATCGCTGGATTGACGCCGACGGAGCGCAGCGCCTGCGCGACTTCACGCATCTCGTGGGAACGCAGGCCGTGTTCGGCAACGCGGCTGATCAGATAATCCGGCAGACGATCTTTCCATCCCAAGTTGGGATAAGTGGCGGCCAGAGATTCGAGCACAGCATCTTCCACGCCGTAGTGACGCGCCGCGAAAAGGCACTCGACGGCCAGCGCTTCGATGCCTTTGAGCATGACACTGCGACACATTTTCACGGCGAGGCAAAGCACTTGCCGCCGGTGCCGTTTGGAAACAAGCAGAATGTCGAACACAGAAACCTTGATTCCTTGCTTGACGAAATCCTGTCCGAAGATGCCACCGGCCTCGCCGAAGCCTATGATCGCAATTTGCTGGATCGAGGGTAGTGGCATTTTTATTCCGGTCCTACCCAAGCTTCATCGCCGGCGCGTTCGCGACGTGAAGCTTCGACGCGTTCCCATCCCAGATGCTCGTAGGCACGAGAACGTCACCTCGAAATAGCGCGCGGGCGGTTCGGATCAGACTCGAACGAACCACCCTGATGCAGCCGCCGCCCGTCTCGTCCACTTCGATTTCGAGGGAGAACTCGCCGCTGGGATGCTCGACGGAAAGGGATTTCACGCGGCCTTCGTGCGCGGCGACAAGCATGGAAGCGACCGAACCGGGCAACACACATGCGGTTCCGACCGTTACCGCTCCCAGCACGCCGATCGCCGCATGACACTTGTGAGGGATAAAGGTACGGGTGGTCAAGTCTCCTCCCTGGTGCGGCGGTGCGACCAAAGTCATTTTTGGAACCACCTTCGACCGCACGTCGCCCAAGCCCATGCGTTCGCCTGCCAGAATGCGAATCTGTTCGAGGCGCTGTTTGAATTCCTTGTCGGCGTCGAGTTCGGCAGGCGTCTCGTACCCGGATTTGCCGAAGTCCGCGGCGCGCAGCACGACGACCGGCATGCCATTGTCGATCAGCGTGGCCTTGATTCCGTCGAGTTCATCGATAGGATTGCCCGTAGGCAACAGGGCGCCGCAAACCGAACCAGCGGTGTCCAGGAAATCGATGCGAATAGCAGCGGAGGTACCGGGCACGCCGGCAATCGAGGCTTCTCCTTCGCAGGAAACCTCGCCATCGGGTGTGGGCACATGCGCCACAGCGACATTTCCCGTGTTTACCATGTAGATCTTCACTGGAGTAAGGGAATCGCGCGATGGTACGAGACCGCGTTCAATGGCAAACGGGCCAACCCCGGCGAGCATATTTCCGCAGTTCGGCGTTACATCCACAAGCGGGCGGTCGATTGAAACCTGCGCGAAGAGATAATCGACATCGATTCCCGGCCGCAAAGATCTGGAGATGATTGCGACCTTGCTGGTGAGAGGATCTGCGCCGCCGATGCCGTCGATCTGGCGAGCATCGGGAGACCCCATTACGGCGAGCAACACGCGATCGCGCAATTGAGCATCGCTCGGGAGCTCGCTGGCCAGGAAAAAAGGGCCTTTGGAAGTGCCACCTCGCATCAGAGTGCAGGGAATGCGAGTTTGCGATGGCGGGGCCATCCGCTCTCCTTCTTGCAAAATTCTCATAGATATTTCAGGCCAAGCTCTGCCACTTTAGCGCGCAAGCCATAGATATCGAGGCCGAGTTCTCCGCGCGCTAATCGTTCCCGGGTTGCTTGTTCCTTGCGAACCCTTTGTTCACAGGCGACGACTACGTCGTGCGCGGCTGATCGTCTCACGACTACCACTCCATCATCGTCCGCGACGATGACGTCGCCGGCCTCAATGGACGCGCCAGCGCACACCACTCCGACGTTCACTGATCCGAGCGTGGCCTTTACTGTTCCTTGCGAACTGATAGCGCGGCTCCAGACGGGAAACTGCATTTCCGAAAGCGAGCGGACGTCGCGACATCCCGCGTCGATGATGAGTCCTTTGACGCCGTGCGCACGCAGCGAGGTCGCCAGCAATTCGCCAAAATAGCCGTCGGTACAAGGCGAGGTCGGCGCTACGACCATGATGTCGCCTTCGCAGCAGACCTCGACCGCAACATGAATCATTAGATTATCGCCCGGCGGCAAAGACACCGTGACCGCGGGCCCGGCGATGGCCGCACCCGGATAAATTGGACGCATATAAGTGGCGAGCAGCCCGCGACGCCCCTGCGCTTCATGCACGGTTGCGACGCCATATTTTTCGAGCGCTGCCAACGTATCTGTCTGCGGCCGCTCGACCTGCCGGATCACGACGGGTTGGTTCATGCCAGCTCCTCCGTCACCTCTGGGAAGACGCGCTGATAGGCTTCTCCATACTTGATGTTCTTATTCGAATTGCGGGAAGCCTGCACCCCGCGCTGCAAGGCCACGCGCTCATAGTATTGCCAGAGATGCTCCTGGGCGTTCATCTCCTTGAACGCAGCGTATTTCTTGGGCCAAACGTGAGTGATATCGAGCAGCACCTGCGGCTTCCAGTTACACTGTTCGGGCTGATGGGGCTCGAAGAGGAAAACCGGCGGCGCGCCGATCACTTGCGTGCTGGGGTCGTGGCCGTGGGCCTGGGCGACGATGCGAGCTTCCTGCGCGATATGAGACGCGAGCGGATGATCGAAGTTGTAAGGATCTTCTAGTGAGTGCGTTAGAACGAATTCAGGGCGAATCTTCCGATAAATTGCCGCCAATTCGTAGAGAGTCTTGTCTTCGATTCTCATCGGATAGTCGCCAACGTCGAAGAAAATCATTCTGGCACCAAGGATCTCGGCGGCGCGATTGGCTTCTTGCTTTCGGTTGGCCTTCACAGCATCTATCGTCATCCCTGGTTCGCGCCAGAGCTTTGCCGACTCGCCGCGTTCGCCCAACGACAGACACACTACTGTGACTTCCCACCCACGCTCGGCGTAGAGCGCAATAGCCCCTCCGGCCCGCCAGACAAAATCGGCGGAATGCGCGCTGACGACCAATGCGGTTTTCTTGTCAGCCACGATTGACACCTTGGAATCGTTTGCTCACGCTTTCTTGACCGCCTCCACGGGAGGAGTGCCGTAACTGTGAAAAGATTCGATCGTCTTCAGGCCCCAGGCTTGGCCTTTCTTGCGCTCGGCCTCACTCCAGCGAATTGGTTTCCAATCGGGCGCGAGGATCAGACGCGCCCCGGCATTACAAACCTCCACGCGGTTCCCGCCGGGTTCATACACATACAAAAAGAAAGTCTGCTGAATAGCGTGCTTGTGTGGACCGGTCTCGATGTAGACAGCATTCTCCAGGCAGATATCCGCGGCCAACAACACTTCTTCCCGGCTATTGACCGCGTAAGTAATATGGTGAAATCGTCCTTTCGTTCCGGTGTGGTCGCGCGTATAGGCGAAATCGTAGCTTTTGTTGGTGCACGTCATCCACAGGGCGGCTTCCGATCCGTCATCGAGGACGATCTGTTCCGTCAGACGAAAACCCAGATACTTTTCGAAAAACTTGCGGTTGGCTTCGATGTCGACGGCCAAGCCGTTCCAATGGTCGAGGCGGCGGACATTGATGCCGCGGGCGGGAAAGCGCTGGGCCTGATTCTTCAGCGCAGGACGCAACTCTGTCGGAGCTTCATACCACTGGGTTTCGTAGTAGAGCTCGATCTTGTGCCCGTCGGGATCCCGGCAGAGAAACGCCGGGCCGTGTGCGAGGTCGCCATTCGTCCAGCCGATGTCGAAGCCCGATCCTTTGAGTGCGTCGACGCGGCGCTCCAGCGCTTGCGGGCTGCGGGTGCGGTAGGCGACGTGACCCATGCCCGGCAATTCCGACGCGGTTAGCTTCAATGAATGGCGTTCATAGTCGTCGTATGCGCGCAGGTAGACTGAGTCGCCTTCGCGGCCGCTCTCCGTCATTCCAAGCACGTCGACAAAGAAACGAAGGCTCTCCTCCGGTTTCGGTGTGAGCAACTCCAAATGACCCAGATGAGCCAGATCCATGACCGGTTCGTTTTGCATGGGGTCACCTCTGCAGCATCGTACCCTTGCAGCATCCTACCTTGGACAACTGTTCTAAGCGTCGTGGTTCCTCGCCAGGCGGTTAAGTATGCTTAACGATACCTCTGAACATGTGTCTTGACAATAATTCATGGAAGTGACGAGAATGCAACTCGGCGTTCAGTACACTGAAGACCGAGGGTGGCATGACCGAGGCAACCGCTGCGTTCAGCATTGCCGAGATGCTGCAGGGTTATTCGATCGAGGTGAATCCCCTCGAGTCCAAGGTAGTGGACGCGGCGATCGAGCGTCTGCAACCGGGCACCGAAGTTTTTCTTCCATGGATCCCGGGCGCAAATCCGATGGATATTGTCGCGCCCGCGGCGAGGCTACGGCGCGCGGGTTTCGTCCCGGTCCCCCATGTTGGCGCGCGTCATATCGAAAGCGCGTCCCAGTTCGAGGGCTATGTGGCGAGCCTCGCCGGTGAGGCGGGCGTCGACCGCGTTCTCATCGTTGGGGGTGATCGCCCGAAGCCGGCCGGGCCTTATGACTCGAGCTTGGCGGTTATGCAGACGGACGTGTTTCAGAAGGCGGGTGTTGTTCGCATGGCGGTGGGCGGCTTCCCGGAGGGCAACCCCCACATCCCCGAACCTATTCTGGAGGAAGCACTCGCGGCGAAGGTAAGCTTTGCGCGGGGCAGCGGAGTACAGCTTTCAATTGTCACGCAATTCTGCTTCGAAGCCGGACCGATCGTGAAATGGCTGCGCCGCATACGAGCGCAAGGTATTGACAATCCTGTACGGGTAGGTCTTGCCGGACCCGCCGGGCTCATTACCCTGGTGCGCTATGCAGTACGCTGTGGAATCGGCAACTCGCTGCATGTGCTAACGGAGAATCCCTCGTTCGCGAGATTGCTCATCGAGAAGGGTCCTGTGCCTATCATTCGAGATATCGCTGCTTCGGCGGAGCCCGGCAATCAAGGGGCCCTGCCACTCGGGATCGAAGGGCTGCATTTGTACGTCTTTGGCGGACTCAACAAAACCGTCGACTGGATTAATGGCCTCCTGACTCAATAATTCAGCTGCCGCTCATCTCTGATCGCTGCGCCAGCCCTTCGCATATGTCTCGCGCACAACCTTGGCATAAGGCACTGGGCTCACAATGGCTCGAATCTCGATTTGCCGATGACGTTCGACGGTCGTTTTTCGCGACCCGCCACCGGCTTCACCCCACACGAGTTTCACTTCGGTGCCGACTTCGATATCGGGATCCACCACGCCCAGCGACAACATTGAGCGTTCGTTGTAGCTATAACCGCTGAACATGGAGAAGCCGACGGTCTTTGCGCCGCTGATTATCTTGTCGTACGATGCCGACGCATAATTCGATTGCGGCAGGTCGATGTATTTATAGATGTCGCCGTGTTCGAACATCGAGGCGTACGCTTTGAGGACATCCTCAGAGTTCCAGGCAAACGTCACCTTCCTTTGATGCGCTTCTCCTTGCCTCTTTTCCAGCGCTTCCCTTCCAATGAAGTCGTGGTCGAATTTGATGAATGGCCCGTAGCCCAATGCATATGGGGACATGTAGTAGTCCTCGATGCTGTTGGACTCGAAACTCCCGGCCAGAGAACCTGTGCCTTCATAGCCTGTGGCGGGTAACCACTGTCGATAGGCCTTCATCTTCTCGCCCGTATAGACCGCCGGAAGAGGGGACGGAATCCATCCCGACTCGAGGGTGTTGGTGGAGTATGCTCTGGCGCCGACTTCGCGAAGACCAAAATTCTTCCCCGCGTCAACGATAGCGGCCCGGATTTCCTCGCGCTCCTCGTATGGCCCCCAAACTTCCAATCCCGGGGCGCCAGCCATGCCATGACGAAGCGCCCGCACCTTTCGTCCGGCGATGTTGATCGCACCCATGTTGAAGAATTTGATTTCCGGAACCGGCCCGCCATTCAACTGGTCGAGAATCTGCGGCGCATTGGGCCCCTGGATCTGATATCGGTAACAGGTGCGAACGACGGCCTTCCCTTTCGGGTTTGAAGGAGATCTGTCGTCTTTCTCGATTTTGACTTTATATCCAGCCTTCTCGCCATGGAACTGAATCCAATTCGCGACTGGGGCTCGCCCCACAAAAACCAGCCTGTTCTCCTCGAGATGAAAAAGAATTCCGTCGCCAATCACGTAGCCATCGTAGCTACAGGGAGAAAATTGCTTCGCTCGATTGACCGGAAACTTCGCGAAACTGTTCGTCGCGAGATAGGAGAGCATTTTGAGCGCGTCGGGGCCCTCCACGTACATGTTCACCATGTGGTGAGACTGGTCGAAAAGAACGGCGGTCTCGCGCCAGGCGCGTTGTTCGTCGCGCCAGTTTGAGTATTCGGAAGGGACGACCGGATAGACATAGGCTCCGATCTGCGAATTACGCAGCAGGGTCACCGGATTCTCGACGGTCCGTAACAAGTCCTCCAAACTTTTCTCCTTCATTGTTTCCCTCCATGTTGAAAATCCGAGCGATGCGTCGTTCAGTATACGGAACATCCCGAAGTTTGCAACACTAGCGACGGACAGGAAAATTGACAAGCCCGCGGCGGATGCATACTCTCATTGCTCCGGAATGGAGACGCGGTGACCGCTTCCTCAAAAGTCGTTGCGTTCAATGAAGCAGGCGTCGTCGGCTTGATCCGGTTGGACAACCCTCCCGTCAATGCCCTCAGTCACGACGTGAGAGCCGGGCTCATCGACGCAATTACGGAAGCTTCAAAGCAAACTCAAATCAAAGCACTGCTCATTCTTTCGGCTGGCAACTTGTTCAGCGGGGGTGCTGATCTGAAGGAGTTCGAGACTGGACTTCGAGAGCCCTCACTGCAAAAGGTGCAAGCCGCAATCGAAGGAGCTCCAATACCGGTTGTCGCGGCGATCAATGGACTAGCGCTTGGTGGCGGACTCGAACTGGCGATGGCCTGTCACTATCGGATTGCCCACAAAAGCGCAAGGCTCGGACTGCCAGAGATCACTCTTGGGATCATCCCAGGGGCGGGTGCAACGCAGCGTCTGCCGCGGCTGATTGGCGCCCGCGCGGCGTTAGAGATGATTCTGTCGGGCGCGCCCGTTTCAGCGCATGAAGCGAAGTCCAAAGGCTTGGTGGATGAAGTGGTGGAAAGCGATCTGCATGAATCCGCGTTAGATTTTTGTGAGCGATTGGTGCAAAACGGAATCGGCCCACGGCCAACCTGCAATCTTTCCGTCGAAGCCGGCCTCAGTGAATCCGATATTTCCGGGGCTCTGCACACGCATGCCCGCACACTAAAAGGGCGAACGACCCAGACTTTCGTGGTTGATGCGATCAAGGCAGCGGCATTGCCGTTTGCGAAGGGCATTGCCGTTGAGGCTGAGCTCGCGCGGAAATCACTCGCATCGCGTGAAAGCCACGCCCTTTTCCATATTTTCTTTGCCGAACGCGAATCAGGGAAAGTGGCCGGGTTACCTGCTCGGCCGGAAGAGGCGGAGATTAGGCGAGTCGCTATCATCGGTGCCGGAACAATGGGGAGCGCGATCGCAATCGCATTCGCAGACGCCGGCCGCAACGTGACGCTGATCGACACTGCTGAGGCTGCGCTTGCGCGAAGTCGGGAAATCATTGCTTCTACTTATGCATCGAGCGTCAAGCGTGGCCGCATTGTCCGGCAAATCGCAGATGAGCGGATTGCCCGAATCACCGCTGGCATGGAGCTTGCCGCCGCGGCTGATGCGGATATCGTGATCGAAGCGGTGTTCGAGGACATGGACTTGAAAAAAGAGGTCCTGTCCAGGCTCGACTCGATTCTTCCCTCCGAACGACTGATCGCATCGAACACTTCCACTCTTTCGGTGACGGAACTGAGTCGCGCGACCGGGCATCCGAGCCGCGTGCTAGGCCTGCATTTCTTTGCTCCGGCGAACGTTACGAAGTTGCTTGAGATCGTGCGTGGCAATGACACGGGGGTCGAGACACTGGCAACAGCACTCCAGGTGGCAAAGCTGCTTAAGAAAATCCCGGTTGTGTCGAGAGACGCCTTCGGTTTCATTGGCAATCGGATAATGCTCGACGGGTATTTTCGCGAGGCCGAGCAACTGCTTTTGGAAGGGGCCTCGCCGATGCAGGTGGATGCGGCCCTTGAGCAATTCGGATTCGCGATGGGACCGCAGCGCGTTAGCGACTTAGGCGGGAATGATATCGGAACGAAGGCGCGAATAGAGCTTTACAAGCGTGAGAGCCGTCCCGATCCCTACTTCGTTATCGCCGACCGCCTGACCGAAATGGGAAGACTTGGCCAGAAGACTGGACGCGGATTCTACCGATACGAGAGTGGGAGCCGCGACGCCATCCCCGATCCGGAAGTGACAGCCCTGATTGAGACGATCGTCTCGCAAAGGGGTAGACCTATCGTCCGGCGCCAGATCGGAGACGACGAAATTGTTGAGCGCTGCATACTGGCGCTGATCAACGTGGGAGCGATGGTTATCGAGGAAGGAATCGCGTCACGCGCGTCCGACATCGACGTGGTCTGGACCAGCGGCTATGGTTTCCCGCGTCACCTGGGAGGGCCAATGTTTTATGCCGACACACTGGGACTTGGTCATGTCGCCGACCGCATTCGTTACTATCACGAAACTCTCGGCCACCATTGGCGGCCGGCGGGGCTGATTGAGCGCCTGGCAGCCTCCAACTCAAGCTTCGACCAATGGGATCGGGCGTTGCTATCCCGGTAGCCAAGTCGTGATTAGCCTCAGCGCGGGACTGATGAGCTTTCCGCGAAACGGTGAAGCGCATCAGCCAGTTCCTCCGTCATCGACAACTGCGGTGTGTGATCTGTGCTGAGCTCAACGACCTCCACACACGGATTCTCGGCGATCATCCGGCGCTGCAAAGCCGGACTCAAAGCTCGGTCCCTCGTGCATAGCACGTAGTACCGGTTGATGTGATCGAGTGTTCCGGGCGGGATGGATACAGCTGTCGCAAATGGCGCGACCGGTTGTGGACGCTGCCGTTCGATCGCCCAGCCGGCAACATGCTCCGCACAGCACTCGTACAAAGCGTGACGCGAAGCAGCAGCGGGCATGACAGCAACGGGAGGCTCTCCTTCGATCACGATGTTCGCCTGCACCTGATCGCCGGCTCCCTCCGGAAGCTTAGTCAAGTCAAGAAGACTTTGGCCGTCCTTGGGCAAGAACGCGGTTACGTATACGAGTGCCGCAACCCGCTCGCGACAACGCGCCGCTCCCTGTGTGGCAATGATTCCGCCCATGCTGTGGCCGACGACGATGGCCGGCTCAGGATGAGATGACAGCACTTCACGCAATCGGTCGGCGCACGAATCCAACGTAATTTCGCTTACCGGCGTGTGGTCTTCCCCCAGCCCGGGTAAATCGAAGACCTCCGCCACATGGCCTTTTGTCCTCAATCGTTCCATCAGTGGCCCCCAGATCCAAGCACCGCAAAAAGCGCCATGCACGAGGACGAATCTTGCCATCGGACCTCCTAGGTTCGGTTAATTATCTTGATATGCCCACGGGACCGTAAGTTTAGCCGAAGACGCGCCTCGGGTAGGGGCTGCCCGACTGCGAATCCTCCCGAACGCATATAATTCCAGCTTTGCCATCCATGCTGACGAACCGACAAACCATACGCATTGAATGGGGCGATTGCGATCCCGCTGGGATCGTTTATTTCCCGCGTTATTTCGAGTTGTTTGACGCATGCACCCGGGCGCTGTTCGAACGCGCCGGCTTTTTCAAACGCGATATGTTGAAGACCTACGGAATCGTCGGCATTCCCGTCGTAGATATGAAGGCGCGCTTCATGATGCCATCGCGCTTTGGGGACGACGTAGTCGTAGAATCAGCGGTGTCAAAATGGGGAAAGAGCAGCTTTGTTGTCCGCCACTGGTTGATGAAAGACGACGGGATGGCGATGGCAATGGCGATCGAATGCTTCGAGACGCGGGTCTGGGTCGCGCACGCAAATGGTGACGTCGACAAATTCGAGGCGCGCTCGATTCCGGACGAAGTGAAAAAAACGTTCGGCGGCGACTTAGAGACTCAGCTGTGAGAGTGATTCAGACGGGATGTGTTTGAGTTTCCGTTATTAGTGCGCGTCTCTTTGAATGCTGTCGAGTGGAGCTCTGCTTTCGTCGTTGTTTAAATGGACGAATTTCTTGAGGAGACGAAGAAAGATTTTCTGTTCCTTCCTGTCGAGGACCTGCAGCAAGCGCCGGCTCAACAGGCGGCCGGACGGAAGAAGTTTTTTCAATAGGGCAACACCTTGTGGGGTAAGTCGAAGCAGGCGAAAACGCTTGCTCCTGGCCGGCACCATCCGCTTCACGAACCCGCTCTGCTCCAAACGCACTGCCAGATTCGCCGCGGTTGAGGTGTCGAGGGCACAGAGCCGAGCCAGCGTGACCTGGTCAATTCCGGGGTAATCCTGAAGAATTCGTAATACTCCATATTGGATGGGGGTCACTTCGTAGCCCACAGTCGAGTAGAACATCGATACAGCGATTTGTTGAGCGCGGCGAATCAAGTGGCCTGGCTGGTCATAAACATCGTTCGATAATTCGCCCCGTTTTACTTTGGCTTTTGATGGGCCTGGCCCGTGTTTCATCGTTTGTTTTCGCCGATTCTTGCGCTGATTTTTGCGTAAGAAGGGCTTTTCTTTAGAATTCATCCCTGCATCCAGCTCACCGCTTGCGGCGCGGAATTACATCGGTTAGGCTTCCCCATTGAGTATACTCAACGACCCGGCAACCCTCGTGAATGCGCCTTTGCGGCCAGTGCGTTTCTTCTCTCCTGACGTCGAACTGACCCACCAAGCTGACGGAAGTTACCTGATGCGATCCGTCGAACCGCTGGCGGATTACGACCACCGGATCGGCGCTTGGCTGGACCGCTGGGCCCTGGAGGCTCCCAATCGTGCCTTCATCATTGAGCAGATGAAAAACGGAGAGCGGACCATTTGTTACCGCGAAGCTCGCGAGGCGGCACTGGCTCTGGCCGAGGGGCTGCTCCGTTATGACCTCGGCCCTGAGCGGCCGATCGCAATACTCGCCGCCAACAGTATCGACTATGCGTTGATGATTCTGGCAGCCGTGTATGTTGGAATTCCATTCGTTCCGATCGCGCCGGCTTATGCGCTTCAAACCACCGACTATCTCAAACTGTCACACAGCTTTCGTCTGTTGACTCCTGGCATGGTGGTGGTGGACGACGGCCAACTTTATCGAGACGCCATCGAAAAGACGCTCGAAACTACCGCTCCTGTTGTCGCTCTCCGCAATGTTCCCCCGTCATCAACCATGATCAGTTTCGCATCGCTTCGTGGCGACAGCAGCCGCCGGGATGCAGTGATGGCAGCGGCGGCGCGAGTTGGCAGAAAAACAGTCGCGAAGTATTTGTTTACTTCTGGTTCGACAGGAGTGCCCAAGGCGGTGATCAACACGCACGGGATGATTTGCTCCAACGCTCAGATGAAGCGGCAGGTTGCGCCAATCCTGGCTGACGAACCGCCGGTGATGGTCGATTGGGCTCCGTGGAATCACACGGCTGGCGGCAACAGCAATTTCAGTATTGTGCTGCACAACGGCGGCACGCTCTACATCGATCCGGGAAAACCAACCCCCGTGCTTTTCAGTGAGAGTTTGAAGTTATTGCGCCGGATATCGCCCACGATTTACTTCAATGTGCCAAAGGGATTTGAACTGTTGATCCCCCATCTTGAGGCCGATCCGACTTTTTGTGAAAGCTTCTTCCGGCGAATCAAATTTCTGTGGTATGCAGCGGCGTCGATGCAGCCCTCAACCTGGAACGCTCTCGAGCAACTGACCGTGAAAACTATCGGTCAGAAAATCTTGATCGTCAGTGGCCTCGGCATGACCGAGACAAGTCCCATCGCTCTGTTTGGCAACCTGTACTCGACCGGACCCGGAGTAGTTGGGATCCCAGTGGCTGGAATGGACCTTAAGCTGGTGCCCCATGACGACAGCTTTGAGGCTCACTATCGTGGCCCGAATGTCACTCCCGGTTATTGGCGGGATCGAGCGGCCACCGAATCGGCCTTCGATGAAGATGGCTTCTTCCGCTCGGGTGATCTGCTCAGCTTCATCGATCCAAAACGGCCAAGAGCGGGTTTGCGCTTTGATGGCCGGATCAGTGAAGACTTCAAGCTGACTTCAGGAACACGCGTGAGCGCTGGCAAGCTGCGGCTGACCGCGCTCGATGTGCTGCGGCCGCTGGCGAACGAAGTTGTGATCGTGGGCGCCGACCGCGAGGATGTGCGTATGCTCATCTTTCCCGACTGGGAGGCGTGCGCCGAAGTCGCCGGTCTGGATCGCAATGCGAGACCGGCACAAACGGCCTCAAACCAGATCCTGCGGGGGATTTTGGGCGAACGATTGACGGAGTTGGCCGCTACTGGAACCGGCAGTTCCAATCGGATTGTCGCGGCGTTATTGGTGGAGGTGCCACCTTCCGGTGCGGCTGGAGAATTGACGGAAAAGGGTACAGTGAACAGTCGAGGATTGCAACGGAACCGCCCAGAACTGCTCGATATCCTTTTTGGGGAAACAGATGATCGGGTTCTGCGCATCAGTCGTGATCACGCAACGTAATGAGGCAAAAAGATAGCGCCCACACCTTGGCCCAAAGGTGTAGATTGAGACGGCCCACGGGGGCACGCACATGAGCACAATGGCCAAACCTAAGCGCTTTCCGCTTCCAAGCTCGCTTGAAGTAATCGCGGGAACCGAGCGAACACAGGCTGCTTATCCCTACTACATGCAATTCACCCGGGAAGATGACGAGCGCTTCTGGTTTTATAACTCCATGCATTTCCCGGCACCCATGTGCGTGTTCGACACGATCACGGCCGAGGCCGCATATTGTGCCTTGGGCGCAGCCAATACACGAGTGCATTGCCTGCCGACCACGCTGGGTATCGACTATCGAATCATCAACGGTCGCATCTACATCGGCGGAAATGCGGTGACTGATCCAGCCGAGATTGCCCGCCGCACGGAGGAATTCAAGAAGCGCGCCTTTTACTATTACGCCAACTGGGAGCGGCTGTTCGCGCAATGGAAAGAAAAAATGATGGTGCTGATCCGCGATGCGGAGAAGCTGCGGAAGGTTGAAATCCCGGAGTTCGAGCCCCTGGAGCATGTCCATGCAGGCCGTGGAGTCGCGTCCAACCATTATCTGCTCGACACGTATCAGAAAACCCTGGAAGGCTACTACCGGATGTGGCAGCACCATTTCGAATTTCTCCTCCTCGGCTATGGCGCCTATCTGACCTTCTTCGACTTCTGCAAGAAAGCATTTCCGGAGATCAGCGACCAGACGGTGGCCCGCATGGTGGCGGGTATGCAGGCTGAAATCTTCCGCCCGGACGACGAACTCCGACGCCTTGCCAAGCGCGCCATCGAAATCGGTGTCGATGACAAGATACGGGAGGGCTGCTCCCCCACCGACATCATCAAGTCTCTCGAGCAACTCGGCGACCCCGGCAGGGCCTGGTTGGAAGAGCTCGCGGTTTCACGCGACCCATGGTTCAACATCAACGTCGGCGACGGGTTTTATCACAATCACAGGTCATGGAATGACGATCTATCGATGCCGTTCGCCGCGCTGCCTGGATACATCGCCAATATAAAAGCAGGCCAGCGGATCGAAAGGCCAATCGAGAAACTGATGGCGGAGCGCAAGCAGCTGATCGAGGATTATCGCGAACTGCTGAATACAGACGAGGAGCGCGCCGCCTACGATCAGATGATCGAGCTGGCGCATCGCGTCTTCCCTTACGTCGAGGGCCACAAGTTTTATTGCGAACACTGGTACACGAACCTGTTCTTTAACAAGATCAGAGAGTTCGGTGCGCTGCTCTCCACGAATGGCTTTTTCCCGGATACGGAGGACGTTTTCCATCTTACCCACTTTGAACTGGAAGCGGCGATCGTCGACCTGATGACGTCGTGGTCGAACGGTTCCCCCCCGCGTGGCCCATCACGCTGGCCCGCCCTGGTGGAGGAGCGAAAGGCTGCGATTGCCGAGTGGACAAAGCACGATACTGCGCCGGCGCTCGGACCGGTTCCCGACGTCATCGATGATCCGGCCATCGTCATGCTGTGGGGGATTACCCGCGACAGTCTGGACGCGTGGCTGACGGCAGGCGATCAGCCGGATTCAAACGAGATCAAGGGATTTGCCGCTTCCAGCGGCGTAGCCGAGGGCGTGGCCCGAGTCGTAAAGTCAGTGGACGAGATCGGTCGCCTGCGCCAGGGCGACATACTCGTTTGCCAAGTCACCAATCCCTCCTGGGCGCCGATCTTCCAGAAGATCGCAGCAGCCGTGTCGGATATTGGAGGCTCGATGAGCCACGCGGCAATCGTAGCGCGGGAATTCGGCCTGCCTGCGGTGGTGGGGACCGGTAGAGCTACGCAAAGAATCAAAGACGGTCAGCGCATCCGCGTGGATGGAGGACGAGGCTTAGTAACGATTCTCCAGTAGGCCGTCAGCTTTCAGTCGTTCCCAGTTCCAGGTTTCGGTTCGTAAGGTTGCCATGCGGTCATCGGAAAACATCAGGTGGTTCGCCGATATCACACTGCAGGATCGCTCCGCGGTCGGCGGCAAAGGCGGGTCCTTGGGCGAACTCACGCGCGCTGGAATCGCCGTACCGCCCGGGTTCGTCGTGCGCACCGGCGCCTTCGAACGTTTCCTTGCCAAGCTCGAATTGGAAGAGCCGATCCGTCCCCGAGTAGAGTCTCTGCGCGATGATGAACTCGAGGAGATCACCGTTCTCTCCCAACGAGTCCGCGCGCGATTTGAAAACGCGGCTTTGCCGCAGGACTTGCAATCGGAAATTCTCGAGGCGCATGCCGGGCTTTGCGGCGAGCGACCGGACTCCCCGCTGGCGGTGCGTTCTTCCGCGACGACTGAGGATGCGGAGGACACCAGCTTCGCCGGCCTGCAGGACACTTTTCTGTGGGTTATGGGCGCCCCGGCAACATTGAAATATGTGCGCTCCTGCTGGGCAAGTCTCTACTCTGTTCCCTCCATCGCCTATCGTCGCAAACATAGAATTCGGGAAGACAGAGTGGCGATGGCTGTCGTCGTTCAGCAGATGGTTGACGCGCGCACAGCGGGAGTGATGTTCACGCGCAGTCCGCTAACCGGCGACCGGTCGGTGATTACCATCGAAGCGACTTGGGGGCTCGGCTCAGCTGTGGTCAGTGGCGAGGTGACGCCAGACCGATTCGTCATCGCAAAGATCACCGGCGAAATCTCGATACGCGACATCTCCGACAAGCACATCCGACATTTGCCGGCAACACACGGTGGCAGTGGCATTGATGAGGTTGAAACTCCCGAGGAGATGCGCCGTTTGCCCAGCGTTAGCGACGACGAATTAGCAGCGCTCAGAGACCTCGGCCGTAAGATCGAACGCCACTACGGGCGCCCGCAGGATATTGAATGGGCCATCGACCGGAACGGAAAGATTTTTATGCTGCAGAGCCGTCCCGAGACAGTGTGGTCCGCCAAAGAGGCAATGCCGGTCGCCAGACCTGCGCAGGATCCACACACGCATGTAATGAACATCTTTGGAGGCCGCAGATGAGTCTGACGGCCAAGGATGTGGCCGAGATCATGCGGTTGCTCGAAGACTCGTGCTTTGACAACCTGTCGCTTGAGATCGACGGCATGAAGCTGCACCTGCAGCGCACTTCGGCCAAATCCACGCGATCAGGTCCGGACGGTACGGGGCCGCCCGCGCAGACGGCGCCACCGCCGCCGCGATTGGCGAGAAAACACAAGCCGCCCTCAGAACCGGGCCTGTGCGAAGTTCCTTCTCCGCTGCTCGGATTCTTTTACCGCGCTCCCAAGCCCGGCGAACCGCCCTTCGTCGAAGTGGGCTCCCGTGTCGAAGTGGATACGGCGATAGGCATTATCGAGGTAATGAAGCTGATGAACACGGTGCACGCGGGCGTGAAGGGCGAAGTGATCGAGATATTGACTGAGAATGGAGCGGCAGTCGAGTACGGCGAGATTCTGCTGCGCGTGCGTCCTGAGTTGATAACAAGGTTGTAAGAATGGAAAGGTCGTGAGCATGGCGAATATTCAACTGGTTGAGACCTCATTGCGCGATGGGAATCAAAGCCTCTGGGCCGCGCTCGGTGTCGACACCGCAAAGACTCTAAGCATCGCGCCCGCGATGGACCGCGTAGGCTTCAAGGCCATCGACTTCACGACTTCCACCCACATGGGCGTTGCCGTCCGCTATAAGCAGGAGAATCCCTGGGAACGAATCCGTCTGATGGCGGAGGCGATGCCGAAGACGCCGCTGCAGTTTCTCTCCACCGGGTTTCGCTTTATCTCGTGGGAAACGGCGAGCCCCGAGTTCATGGCATTGGCCTTCAGGACTGTGGTGAAGAATGGCATTCGGCGCTTTGCGCTCGCCGACCCGATGAACGATGCCGATTCGAATGTGAGGTGCGCGCGCATGGTGAAGGCGGCCGGCGGCGAGTATGTTGTGGCCGCGCTCGTCTTCACGCTGAGCCCCATCCACGACGACGCACACTACGTCAGTTGCGCTCGCAGGCTGGCCGCCAGTCGTGACGTGGACGCTCTCTACATCAAGGATCCCGGAGGTCTTCTCACTCCACTCCGCGCCCGGACACTGATCCCCGCGATCGTGGAGGTGATCGGCGACAAGCCGCTGGAACTGCATTCTCATTGCACGATCGGTCTCGGGGAGTTGGTCTACATGGATGCGCCTCAGTGGGGAGTCAGCGCAGTGCACTGCGCGTCGGGTGCGGCTTCCGACGGAATTTCCAATCCGCCGTCTGAACGAGTGGTAGCCAATCTGCGCGAGCTCGGCCATCAGGTTGACATCGACGATGAGGCTCTCGCCGAAGTTAGCCGGTACTTCACTCGCCTTGCGGAAGCCGAAGGCTTGCCCGTCGGGTACCCCCAGGCTTTCGACGCCGGCTATCTTCGCCATCAACTGCCGGGCGGCATGATCGGCACAATGCGCCGTCATCTTGCCGAAAGCAGGTTGTCACACTTGGAGCCTGCAGTGGTCGATGAAATCGGACGGGTACGTGAAGAACTCGGTTGGCCCATCGTGATGACGCCCTTCTCGCAGATGGTGCTGACCCAGGCTGTGATGAACGTGACGCGCAAGGACAAAGAGCGCTATGCGGTGATTCCCGACGAAGTGATCCGTTACGCGTTCGGAAAATTCGGCCGTCCCAACATTCCGATCGCGCCCGAGGTGATGGACCGCATTGACTCGCTGCCGCGAGCACGAGAGCTTCGGAATGAGCCCGGCATGCCGCCGCTGCCCGAACTGCGCAAGAGAATTGGACCGGAACTCAGCGATGAGGAGTTTCTGCTTCGAGCCACAATGCCGGCGAACCAGGTTGACGCGATGAAGCCATTGGGCGCCGCGCCACGTACGTACAATCCCCAAATAGGTCCGGTGAAGAATCTGATCCGCCAACTCGCCGGCCGCCGCGACATCGCATATATCTCGGTGCAAAAGGCGGGTTTCAGTCTTGAGTTATGTACGGCCGAGTTAAGTACGAGCGCCAGAGGAGATGAGGGAGCATGAAAGCACCTCGTAACCGGAGGCGCGAAGCGCTGGGTCCGGTCGAGGGCTTCATGTTCGACCTCGACGGCACGCTCCTCCTAAGCGACCGTTCTCTAAGCGGCTACCAATTGCTGCCCGGCGCAGTCGAAGTATTGACGAAGCTGAGGGCGCGAGGGATCCCATTCGTTGTACTTACGAATGGCACCGCTTATCCCGCCGCCGAGCAGGCGCCAAAGCTGCGCGCGCTCGGTTTGCCGATTCCTGACGATGCTCTACTTACTCCCTCCACCGTGGCGGCCGACCTGATGCCGCGCCGCGGAATTAAGCGCGCTCTCGTGTTAGGCACTTCCGGTGTGGGACATGCACTGAGAGAGGCTGGAATTGACACTCTATCCACGGGGCAAGAAGGAGCCGAGCAGGCACACGCGGTCTACATCGGCTGGCATCCGGACTGCGGGATGAAGGATATCGAAGCGGCGGTAAAGGCAATCTGGAATGGAGCCGAGCTTTACGTCGCGTCGGATGTGCCTTTCTTCGCCACATCGAGCGGCAAGACATTGGGGCATTCCCACGCCATTACTGCCGCGGTGCGCAAGATCACGCGTGCGCCCATGGTCCTAACCGGCAAACCTTCGCTCCATGCTTTGCGGTTGGTGGCTCGCAAGCTCGGGGTGCCCATGCGCAGGGTTGGCGTGGTTGGCGATGATCCGCTCGTCGAAATGATTATGGCTCGCCGCGGAGGTGCGGTCGGTTTCGGAGTTACGACCGGTATGACCGATGCCCGAACCTGGGCAAAGCAGCTGGTGAGCCGGAGCCCACGCCGGGTATTACGGCATCTGACGGACCTGCTCACCCTACGCTCGATATTTTAGAGAACAATCCACAAATCATGCACGGCTCAAATCTCGACACTCCCCGTTAGCAGTTACTGACTGAATGCGTGACCGATTCGGTCATGGCTTTTATGGGCGCGATGCATACATTCTTACGTGGCGGTTACAAAAATGTGCCCCTGCAACGGGAGAAACGTATACATTTTTTAGGTTGACAATCAAACAAATTAGGTGATAAACACCTTTGCGGCAGTCGGGTCGGATCTCAAAAAGTACACAACATAGGGGCCACGCCTTTCCACGTGTCATACGTCTTCTCTTAGGAGGCGCCATGAAGCGCTTTTCGACAGTTCTGTGGGTCTTGCTTGCTTTTGCCGTTCTCGCCTGCGACACACATCGAGCATTCGCCCAGGGTATTGAAAGCGCCCAATTGAACGGAACGGTCACGGACCCGAGCGGACGCGAGATCGTGGGTGCTTCCATCTCCGCGCGCCACACTGCGACGGACACGGTCTACAACGCAACGTCGAATGCCAGCGGCTTTTATGCCATCGCGAATATACCGCCCGGTACCTATGAGCTGCGAGCAACCTCTCCCGGATTTGCCAACTACACGCAGAAGGGAATTGCGCTGACGGTTGGTCAGCTTGCGACCATCAATGTGGCCCTGGAAGTCGCTGGCAAGGGCGAAACCGTCGTAGTGACGACGGAAGCGCCCACCATCGAACCGACCAGGAGCGAGATCAGCCAGGTCGTCGAGACGCAGCAGGTCGAATCGCTCCCCACCAGCAGTCGCGTATTTACCGACTTTGCACTTCTCACTCCGGGTGTAGCCACCAGCCGCACCAGTCTCGGAACCACCTTCACCGAGTTTGAGGTGACGCAGATCTCGTTCGGAGGCATGCGCTCGTTCAGCAACGAAATTACGGTAGACGGCGCCGACTTCGTTAACGCGGCCAGCGGCATTCAGCGTGCCACGCCTCCACAGGACTCGGTGCAGGAATTCCGCGTCGTAAACAACAGCTTTGGCGCCGAATACGGGCGCGCGATGGGCGGCATCGTCAACATCGTAACCAAGTCTGGCACCAACGATCTCCACGGCTCGCTCTACGAGTATTTCCAGAACAGCGCCACCGATGCGCGCTCGCTTCTTCAACCTGCTCCACTGCCGCACGCGTTGCGGCAGAATCAGTTTGGCGCTACGCTGGGCGGACCCATCGTGAAGAACAAGACTTTCTTCTTCATGAACTACGAAGGCAAACGTAGCGCCCAATCGCCGACCTATCCGCCCGATCTCGTCAATAATATTCAGCTCATCGACCAGGCGAAGGCGCTCATGGGACTAGCTCCGGAAGGTTGCATTGGCGCGCTTGCGTCCTGCTTTCCCGGCTTCGCGGGCAATCCCGCCAACATTACGCAATCCCAGGCCTTCGACTTCCTCAAGGGGTTCCTGAAAACTGGAGATGACGACTTCGGCTTTGCCCGTCTCGACCATCAAATCACCAGGAACAATCGTCTAGCCGTTCGCTACAACGTCGAAGACATCCGCGCGCTCAACGAACTGGTGGGGAACACGCTCGATGGTGGCGGCATCGGCGTTCCCAGCGGTGGCCGTAATCTCTTCGTCCGCGACCAGTCAGTCGTTGCGACCGTGAACTCGGTGCTGTCCTCGAATGTGGTTAACACGGTGCTTGCGCAATTTGCCCGGCGTCATTACGAGTTCTTCGGTGCCACCGGCCAACCGGACTTCAGCATTCTCAACGATCTCGAATTAGGCCATAACTTCGGAACCAACGACCGGCTCTACGAAACCCGCGGCCAGCTTTCCGAGTCCGTCTCCTGGATCAAGGGAAATCACATCATAAAGTTCGGCGTCGACGGCAATTATTTGTCGAGTATGGAAACGTATCCCGGGTTCACCCCCGTTCGCATGCTCGTGCCGGGCATCACCTGCCTCGCGAATTTCGCGGAGTATTTCAATACCAACTACGGCGGCGGCTATCCGACCGCCAGTACTGGCCTTGGCGCGGCCGCCGGAGAATGTCCGGTTCCCGAAGACAATGGCGTCGTGTTTACTTACCTCGGCACCCCGCTGCCGACCAGTGCCACCGTCTGCTCCGCCCCCCTCCCCAACCCCGCTTGCTCGCCAACGGTCACGTCGGCCAATCCGCTCAACGGAGGTGGCTTCCCCAATTCGACATGGGCGAACGCCTATCCGCCCTCATTCATTGACCGTTACAACCGCCTCATCGCCCACGGCTATTGGGGAGGCTTTGTTCAAGATCAATGGCGCATTGCTCACAACCTAACATTCAACTATGGTCTGCGTTGGGATGTTGAGTCCGGGCTCGCGCAGTACGTAAACCCCGATTACAACGGATTCCAACCGCGTATCGGCATTGCCTATTCCCCGGACTCAAAAACCGTGATTCGCGGCGGTTTCGGTATCTTCTTCGACCGTCAAAACCTGACCTTCTTCTTTGTGCCCAATACTCAGAAGATCGTCGCCGGCTACGAATGCGGCAATCACCCGCCCGCCAGCATCGCGGCGATTTGCTCGGGCGCGGGAATTTTGCCCCAGGAGTATCCGAACATTATGTCTAATCTAGGACAGGCCAACCAGGGCTATCAGCTTTTCGGATTCCCCGCGAGTCAGAACGCGGCAGGCTACGCGGCCAGCGTGATTCAGACGGGCTCCTACAGTGCGGACTTCCCTGCTGGAATTTCAATGGCAGGTACTTGCTTCACCACCGGCGCTTGCGGCGTTGGCGAAGGGGGAATGGACCACAACGCCAGGACGCCTTACGCGGAGCAGCTCAGCTTTGAGATTGATCGCCAATTTCGCGGCGGCTTGGCGGTTAACCTGAGTTACATGTTCGTGGGCGCACACAAGCTGGTTCGCGGAAATAATATCAACATACCGTGTCCGGTTGGCACCACCAAATCGGGTCCTCCGACCGACCCGTTGCCGGAATGGACACCGGGAATCCTCAACGCCAATGGCACTCTCTCGCCCTGCACGGGTACGCCCACACTCGGCACCGGCGCACTTGCTGGCTTGGGGCCGTTCTTTGGCGGTGCGCTTGGCTCGGGCCTGCAGACGCTGAGCAACGGACTGGATGATTACAACAACGGCGTGGCCAATGCCGCTTATCACGGCGGGACTCTGACGGTGATCGAGCGCCGGAAGAATTTCAATTTGACGGCGAATTACACCTATTCGCATGCGATTGACAACGGCAACTTCACCACTTTCATTAACCTGCCGCCGGACCAGTTCGACTATAACGCGGAACGCTCCAACTCCAATCAGGACGCTCGCCACCGGTTCGTGACGAACTTCACCGCTTTTACCCCCAACAATGGCCCGTGGCGGAATTTCCAGCTCAGCAGCATCGTCACCTTGCAATCGGGCCGGCCCTTCACGCTTTTCTATGGCAACAATACCCTGAACGATGTCGCGGGTGGCGCAACCGACCGCGTGGGTGGCGCACCAGCTTACAGCAACTGCCCCTCGGTCGGGAATTGCCAGACCATGATCCCCAGGAACACCTATATCGGCGATCCCGAATACAATTGGGACCTGCGGGTCGCCCGCACCATCCATTTCTCCGACCGAAAGCAGATGGAGCTGGCGTTCGATGCCTTTAACGTTCTCAACCGTCCGAATGTGGATGAGGTAACCTCCGTTTATGGTTCGCCCGTATTCTGCGGCACGACTCCAACCATTCCGCGCCATTACAACGATGCCGTCAGTCGCGCGATCCAGGCGCAATCCGGGTCCACCGCCTGCCCGCTGGGAGACGGAGCTGCAATCCCGGGCGTTGGAAGCTTTGCCTCCACCCCAATTACGCCTACCGTAGGGCAGAATTGTTCAACCCTGCCGGCGCCGTCGTCGTGTTTGTTTATTCCAGCTTTGCCCAATTCCAACTTCGGCTTGCCGCGGACGATGCTCAATGCGCGGCAGCTGCAGTTCTCACTGAGGTTCTCGTTCTAAGGGAGTGATTCCAGCCAGCCACTCCGACTTCGAACGGCTGGCGGAGTGCTTGTAAATGCGTCTTTTGCGAAGGGTGGGAACACTGCAGCCGTCGTTGTTTGGGACCGCGACCGTGTCGTTCGCCAAAATTAGGGACGCTGCGTTTCAACAAGGCTAATCAACTAATTCCGCGAAAACAGTTCTTTGATCCCAGCGATTGAGAACCACCTCGTCGAAGTCTGTGCGAATCAAATCACACTTCGCAGTCCCGGAGCGTGGCACCCCGCGGGTAGAAGGAACCAAGACCGGGGACGACTAGGCGACGCGCTGGTAGCGATGATGAAGGCCACCGACACCGGGCCATGCGACCACCATTCCGCGGCCTGAGCAGCGCTTTCGTTCTTGCGGTGTCTGCTTGCGCAGACCGCACTGAGTGCGATCCTCGTGGTAGTACCTTACAAAAGAGGCGAGCAACCTCTTCAGCTGCGACTCATTGATGGCGATCACATGCCCATTCGCCTCGGTTCCGCAAGACGTTCGGCGTTGACCCTTGGAAATGGTCAGCAAGGTTGCTGGCAGCACTTGCGGACAGCGAGTCCGCCGCTGATATGGGAGCGGAACTCGAGGTGGTCCTGCTTTATCGGCACAATATTCGACCCGACGAAAAGATCATGCATGCCCTCGAGGAAAAATAGCCGGTCAGGGTTACCGAGACGGTGCCTAGGAATTCCCCAGGCTCGGTGACGTCCTGCTGCGTTGGACTCATCGGGTCCGCGGGCGCGGTGATTCCTCTGCTGTCTGCTTCCTCGGTGCAAAGCGAGATGCTCGCCTACGAGGTGCAGATGGCTCGCTCAGGACACTGCTGAGCGCGAGGACGCTTAGTTTCTCTAGGCGCCGAACCGGAAGTCCGGTTTCAACCACTCCATCAGGCGAATGCATTGCGATCACAAACCGATGATCTGGCGAAAGCACTTGACTTTTGTCCGCATTCGGAAACGCGGTCGCTTCCTATAAGCCCGTTTCTGGTTATTTCCTGAAATCTTCGGGAAAAGCCCGCCAGTCTGCGATTGTCTGCCCATAAACCGGACTGGAGAAAATGTCCGACTACTGCTCCCGTGCCTCTACAGCCTTCACTTTCTCCGCTAGGCGAACTGGTGGTCCGGTTTCGCGATTCTGAGCTGGCGAAAGCAATGCGATCAAAAACCGATTATTCGGCGAAGGCCACTAGTGTCGATTCGAGTCGTACGGAGCGTTTCGCGTTTTATTCAAGAAATGCATCCCATTTCTTTCCCAGTGGATCGACTTCGACGACCGCACCGTTTATTTTTGAGCCTGCACCGATTATTGCTTTCACTTGCAGGCGACCGATGTTTGTCGGCAATGAGACGGAGGATGGTGAAAGTCCGCTAGCTCGATCGAACCGCAATCGCCAACCCCGCACACCGGCAGGTTCGAGTTCGAGATTGATCCTTCCAAAACGGGTTGGAGAATTCAGCAGGCTGTAGTGAGCGGTGGGAATCAATTCTGCCGCGGTGATCCCGCTTAGAAGTCGAAGCGATGCACCGTCTTCGATCGCCAACATGTGCCGCAGGTATCGGACACATTCGGCACTAGCCCAGTTGTGAGGCATGTCGCCCCAGTCCTGACCGGCTAAAGCATGGTGCAGCGGTTGCTCCTCGCGCCAGCAGAATAGAGGCGAGGCATGGTTCAGAAAGCCGGTGAAGGTGCGATGCGCCCAATCGCGCAGCCCGACCCACAAATAGACATGCGCTGCGAATGAAGCGTTGTAAGTCCACAAACTGTCGTGCCAGAGCCAGCCGGTTTCGGCCGGAACATCTTCCTGCGTGCATGATTGCAGCAGGGCGATGTGTCCGCGCACGATCGGATCACTCTTCTCGAACACTTCGCCTGGAAAAATAGAATGCGAGAGCGCCCACTGAGCGGTTTGCGGACGAGGACGGATCCACGGGTCAGGGTCGGCAAACGATGGATCGTCCTCCGCAATCATCGGGAGATACTCGAATCCCGCTGGATGCCGCACCATTTCTCGCTTTGCCATTTGCTGAAATGCCTCATAAAGCTCGCGAAAGAATTTCCGGGCCCTCGCTAACGATGACATCTTCAGTTGATCGGCGGCATTGGCAACCGCACGAAGCGCCGCCAGCGTCCAGACGGTATTGGTGAATTCGGAGCGGACACCGCCTATGCCCCCGTCGGCGAAACCAGGAGCGAGCAGCCCATAGCGTCCGTTGGTGCTGGGTCCCGAACTGGCCTTGTCGCGCAGGCTGATCAGAAATTCCAGAGCGTGCACGAGATTCGGTTCGAGATCGCGGAAAAACGTCCAGTCCTGCTTAAGTTCGCATTGGCGCACGAGCGTGAACATGGCGATCGCCGTGTCCTTCCAGTGCTCGCCGCCACTTTCCGCGATGATCTGCCCGCTCTCCGCCTGCTTGGACCATTCGGAGCGCAAACCTTCATCAGCGGCCTGGTCATAGCCGAGATATCGGGCTGCCTCAAGAAGAAAGTTGCCATCGACGATCCACAAACCGCGATACTGAGTAGGACCAACCTGAAAGACAAGTCGATCATTCTTGACTTCGCGCGCTTGTTGCACGTTGCGCGCACAGGCAATAAGAAATTCCCCGTATCGACCAGGACAGTTCCAGTTCGTAGTTCCAAAAGGCTTCCAATTGCTCCAGAACTCGCGAACTTCCTCTAAAAGCATTTCGGCATCGCCCAAATGTTCGGTCAGCGCTTCGGCTGATTGGTTCTCCTGCGGGAGTCGGAAGAAATAGCGTGCCGGCATTTCTTCGGAAGCTTCGCCGTGCGGCAGATAAAGAGTGAATCCCTCCTCTTCCCACAACCTGCAACTCCCGAGGTTGTTGTTGAGCTGCGCGGCGACGAGCAGGGGCGAGTTGCTGCCCCGCGCGCGGAGCGTAGCTGTGGGGACGGTATAGCTCTCAAGATCGAGGCGTTCACAGGTGCGGATGTGGATCTTTGGAACTGCGGCGACGCGGCCTGTCTTTAACTTGGACTGCGATTTTGACTTAATGGAAAGCAGGACGTTGTCGACGCGACCTTCGCCGGGATGACGGGTTGCGAATGCGGTCAATTCGAAGGTCGCCATGGGACGGTCGACCAGCGTGTGCACGATGGGGAAGGCTGGGGATTCAATCCATTGCCTAAGAATTTTGTCGTCCTGAAAGCCCGCGAGCGAGAATTCGATGACCGTGCTGAAGTTTTCCATGCCGGCGGAGAACGACTTGGCGAATCCGTATCGCAAGTCACCAGCTTGGCCAACGATGGTCTTCCTGGGGTCGTCTGGAAAACAGATGGTGGACTGCTGGTTGCGTGGCGCGTAGCGAAAATCTACTTTCGTGTCGCGAGGATTCGCGTGGGAGCTTTGCGTCGTCAAGGAAGAAGGGAACCTGTCGATGCTCGGTGTTGGCAAGGCGGCAACACCCGAGGCAATCAGGTCAGCCACGAATTGGCGGCGGTCCAATTTTCGACGATCAAAGGTCATTCGTTTTCCTCGCGAAAGGCGAATTGCTGTATCCGGCTTGTGTGAGTGCCGTCCGGGTCCTGAGAGGCAAGACCCTAAAAATCAATCATTCTACTAGTTTATTTGCAGCAAGAAATGACTATCGCAATGATTGAAGTCTGGAAAATAGAATTTTCTTAAGCGATTGGAAAAGATTTTGTTTGAAGATACGATCTTTTTGTAATCCCACGAATTCGGAGTAGTATGCTTCTTTCGTTTTGGGCTGAATCGCAAGACGTCGGCGCGGAAGAGTTTTCTTTTCTTGACCGCAAACGGGATACGAAGGAACACATTGTATGAAGCGTGAACGGCCTCAAAGGCCAGGAATCGGCCCGACTGGACAGATAGAGTCCGAAGGCGCGTCCCAAGACAAACAGCGGATGCGCTTTACGGCGATTCTCACCGGCCTCCAGCAAACCGGACGGGTTGCGGTGGAAACTCTCAGCGCACAACTGGGTGTTTCGGTCGTGACCGTACGGCGTGACCTGGATGCCCTGGATCAGAAGGGGCTGTTGCGGCGGACTCACGGTGGGGCGGTATCGATCGAACCGCTGTTTTACGAGCCATTTCGGCGCGATCAATCATTCCTGGCGCAGGTGGAGCATGCCGCCGACGAAAAGCGCCGGATTGGGCGTGCCGCCGCCGCGCTCATCGCCGCGGGAGAAACGATTGCATTGACTCCCGGAACTACCACAACCGAAGTGATTCGTGGGCTGCCGATCAACTACAACATCACCGTCGTCACGAATACGGTCAATGTGGCGATGGAGCTCTCCCAGCGCAAAGATGTATACGTTTTCGTAACCGGCGGACACCTTCACGGTGAATGGTTCTCGCTGATCGGCACGGCCGCTTTGCGGTCGCTCGATAACATGCTGATCAACACTATGTTCATTGGGGCCGATGGCATGGATGCAAGTTGGGGCGCGAGTTGTTTCAATGCAGATGAGGCGGAACTCAATTCGGCGATGATGAAGCTTGCGCGGCGTCGCGTCGCAGTAGTCGATAGCGGCAAACTGGGCAAGGTGGCCAACTGGCGAATCTGCAAACCGGAAGAATTGCATGTCCTGGTAACCGACACCGCGGCCACCGACGAGATGGTTGCGCCTTTCGTGAAGCTGGGTGTCAAGGTAATGCGCGTCTGAGCGAATCGGCTTCCGAGGAGGTCACGACTTCTCGCGCCGTGCTCCATCTTTCGTGATCGTGTACAAACCTCCCTGGTATCGCACTCCTTCTAGTCGCGCGCTGGGATCAAAGCTGCCGAGATGGGAGTTCATCCTGATCCCATTCGACAGAGTGAGCTCCGCGCCGAAGATCGAGTCAATCACGAGTTCTGTAAAAGCTCCTGCTGCGATGCAGCACCAATCTTCGATGAAGGGCGCGTCGTCCGATGATTTGAAGGCGCCGCCATTGACGGGCGGATACACGTCCTCTACAAAATGCGCTTGGCCAATCGGGCCCTGATTGCCGGCCTTTGCCACCTCCCGCAGCCAGCGCGATATTCGCTCTGGGGGGTCGATCTTGTATAGAGCCTTGGCCGTCATCGGCGGCCACGCCGCATAGGCGCCTAAGCAACTATGGTCGGGGCGGATGTTCCAGGTCGAATCGGCGTCGCCCTGTGCGAGCGCTCGCATCCATTTCTCAGAATGCAGTTCATTCCAGAAAAACGCACTCATCTCCTGTTTCTGCACCGGCGCGAGATTTCCCGCCATGTTGTCGATTACCGCGAGAAAGTCATAGCAGTGCCGAACTTCGTTGAACGTGCCATCAGGCTGGATACAACGCCAATAGCCCTTGCCATTGACGTAAAGCAGGCGATTGATCCTTTCTGCCAAATCGGCTGCCTCGTCGCGCAGTTGTTTGGCGCGCGCCGCGTTGCCGCGACGTTCGTACAGATCGGCAACCACGCGCATGCTGTGCACGTTGCCGGCATTCATTCCGGCTACCTCGTGCAGGTAAGTGCTGACGACCTCGAGCAGATTCTCGATCGTTCCATAGTCGGCGAGACCGCGTCCGAGGGGGTCGAGTTTCTTCCAGTAGACGGCATGCTCATCGAGATGATCGAGAACGGTGCGATCGGAAATCTTTTTGTCCAGCCAGGCAAGATCTCCGGTGACACAGAGATAGCGCCAGGCGCAGCGAACAATGGCGACGTCATTCGCGGCATACCACGGACCCACCGGTTCTCCCGACACATAGTCAGTGGAATGATGTTCGTGCATTCCGCCCTTCAGCCAGACCTCGACGAGGTTGCGCAGCGGAATCGGATCGAGCAGCGCCAGCGCCAGAGAGGTCAGCGAGGTATCCCAGGGGAAGCTGAGAGTTGGAAGCACATGCCCGCTCAGGGTTAGATAAGTTGGGCCGTAGGCTGAATCCGGCGAAAGCCGGCGAGCAAAAAGCAGATTGGCGAAACCGTTGTGGTAGAGCTTCCAGAACGCTTCGTCATTTGTGATCAGCCGCGGGAGGTTGCCGCTGAACGATGAATTGTCGGGTGTGAATGCAGAGCGAATAAGGCTCGTAAAGGACGCCTCGTTTTCTGCCGCGAGATCGCTGAAGCGCGCCTGCAGGCTATCGTAAAGTTCGATTGCGGCACGGCCATTGTCCGCAATCGCGAGGACGAAGTTGAGATTCTGTTGTTCTTTCGGGCCGAGTTCCATGTCGAAGTGCAACATGCGTGTTTGCTCTACGCGACTGGGCGCGGGATGGAAGCCCTGCGCGGCGGCGATCTCGGAATGTTGCGCCTCAAAAAGAAGACAGCCTCGCTGGGCGACCAAAGTTACGCGGTTGTCAGCCTCACCGGGAGAATTGACGAACCATGGTTTCGTTTTTTTGGAAACCGCTCCTCGCATATCGAATGCCAGCGTGAAGCGGCGTTGCACCGCGCTCAGATTTTTTATGGTGATCGATTGCGCGACGGCGCGATGCTTGTTCGGGAGGAACATGCGCGTGGAAAATTGCAGGTTCTCCGCTGTTTGCGTGCGAACAACGCGATGCGGAAACCACTGATATTCGACGTTGCCGTCGGGGGGAGCCGCGATCGCGAGGAAGCGGCCATTCAGAAAAATTTCACAAGTCAGCAGAAAGCCGGGACTCCATGCGGTCTCAGGCACGCCGCAACATGCGTAAGGCGGAAACGAAATGGCAGTGATCGCGGAGACTGATTTCGCGACCTGCGCGTATCCCCACTCGTTCATCGCCACGGGACAATTGAAAAGATCGCGCAGCCGGTAGGTCAGTCGGTCCGCAGCCATCTCGGCCAAGGTTGGCGGAGACGAGAAGGTGCGGTTGGCGCCATGGGGAACCCCACTGATCGAAGGGTTGATCGCGGCCACAGTCACTCCGGCCGCCCCTAGTTTCAGAAAAGTCCGACGATCCAGGTTCCTTTTAGAACGCATCGATCTCCCTCGAACGGTTAAGACTCGAAGTGCCAATAGCCGACTATCGTAAGTTTATACCGTCTAAATACGCTATTTCGTAGACCAATTTTGTTCTTTTCGCTAGTATTCGTTCATTCATGTGAGGGAGCGAGGCTCATGGGAATAAACGGATACTTGGTCAAGAGCACCTTCGTGAGCGCCCTGGGCGGCCTGCTGTTCGGGTTCGACACCGCCGTCATCGCCGGAACTACGCACCAATTGACCGAGGTCTATAGTCTCACTCCTTCTTTATTAGGGTTGACCGTCTCCAGCGCGTTGTGGGGCACAGTGGTCGGCGCGATGACGGCCGGATACCCAGGACAGCGATGGGGTCGTCGCGACAGTCTGCGGATTATGGCTGTCTTCTATTTGTTATCGGCGCTTGGCTGCGCATTGGCATGGAATTGGGGATCGCTGATCGCCTTCCGCATTATCGGAGGGTTAGGGATTGGTGGGTCGTCGGTGCTTGCGCCAATGTATATCGCCGAGTTGTCACCTGCGCAGTGGCGCGGACGTCTGGTGGGCTGCTTCCAGGTCAGTATTGTTGCGGGTATTCTGCTGGCCTACTTGTCGAACTTCCTGATTGTGCGAATGAATTTGGGAGCGATGGAATGGCGTTGGATGTTGGGCGTCGCGGCTGCGCCGGCGCTGTTCTTTCTTTTGATGTTATTTTTCATTCCGCGCAGCCCGCGCTGGTTGGCCCTGAAGAATAGGACGCAGGAAGCGCTCGAGGTTCTGCGGCTCACCGGCAACAGGAATCCCGAGCAGGAACTGAATGCAATCGCGGCCTCGATTCATCTGGAGCGTAGTTCCGTGAGCGAGCCGATTCTGCAGCGGAAATATGCACTGCCAATCTTACTGGCCGTGACTGCGGGAGCCTTCAATCAGTTGACCGGCATCAACGCGTGTCTGTACTACCTGAATGACATTTTTGCGGCGACCGGGGCCAGTAAGTATTCGGCCGGCATGCAATCGGTGACCATCGGATTCACGAACCTGATTTTCACGCTGCTTGCGATGACCGTGATCGACAAGTTTGGCCGTAAGAAGCTTTTGCTCACCGGAACCGCGGGAGTCTGCATTTTTCTGGCTGCAATCGGACAAATGTTCCGCACGGGCACGCACCAGTCATGGCTGGTGTGGATGGTGATGGCGTTCATGGGCTTCTTTGCCATCTCCCAAGGCGCAGTGATCTGGGTCTACATGAGTGAAGTTTTTCCAACGCGTGTTCGCGCCAAGGGACAGGCGATTGGGACATCGACGCTGTGGATCATGAATGCGTTAATATCCGGGGTATTTCCAGTGCTCGCGAAGAAATCGAGCGCGACGCCGTTCTTCTTCTTTGCGACCATGATGCTGATTGACTTTATTCTGGTCGCGGCCATCTATCCTGAAACCAAGGGAGTGTCGCTCGAGCAACTGGAGCAGCAGCTCGGCGTGGCTAACTGATGTCGCTAAATAAAGCGCGCGCATTCAAACGAGGCTACATTTCGAAAGTAGGCCACACCGATGCGACGCGTGCCGGCTCCGAGACCCATTGGACGCTATCGGGATCCTTGACGAATTGCTCGTAGATGGGTGTGGACGAATCCAAGCCCAGTTCGGGATAGGCGCGCGGGCCTCGAATCGAGAGACTGCTGGACCGATAAGAAGGATTTGGCTCCCAGTGAATCTTCTGCTGATCGTCCAGGGTCTGACGATCAAGGATCGGGAACCATGCTAAACCCTGGCGTGCGCGGATCGCGTCATATACAAATCCGTACTGGCGATCGCACCAAGCTCCAAACATCATACGGGTCTTAGGATCGGCATTGATGACGGCGTGCGCCCATCCCGGCGGCACGACGATCTTGTCTCCCGGGCCGGCTGTTATAGCGAAGCAGCGTCCTGGATCATCGTCGGCGCTCTCCTGCGCATAGATGATCGCGCTGCCTTCCCATATCTCGAATAATTCCGGAGTGGACCACCCACAATGAGGTGCGACGGCATGAATATGGCCCTGGCTGCGGACAGGTTCTTCTCCCAGTTGGCCCGCGGCATAAGCGACAACGCCAAATAAAAGCATGCGCCGCGCGAGTTCGTCGGTGTGTTCGCGTCGGCCGACATCCATCACGATCGAATACACCGGGTCGGGACCGTCACAGCCAGGATCTCTTAAACTGCGGCGAATACTATCGAGTCGGCGGAACTCCGGCTGCGGCCCGAACACGCCTTCGTCGAAACTGAATGTGAAATCCTCGGCGTGGCGGTGCACACCCAGCTTGGGATCAAACTTGGGATCAACCTTGAGTGCAGACTTCTGACTATCGTCACTCACGCAATCATTCCTGGGATTCCACGAGGATCGGGGCACCCCGTTCTTCAACGATCCGCGCCCCGAACCCACGTCCGTCGGCAACTTCATAATCGTGACCTGCATCGCTGGGCCAGCAGGCAATCACGCGAATTGGCTTGTCTCCGGTATTCACGATGCGGTGAGCCACTTCGCCTGCGATGTAATGCAGACTGCCCGGCGTCATATCTTCAGACCAGGTATGACCGGTGCGATCCATGAGCACAAGTTTGCCGTTGCCGGCGACGGTGCCATAGAATTCGGCACGATTGCGGATCACGTGCCAGTGCCCGCGCGTCATGAAATACTCGTTCCCGACTCGGCCGGGTTGGATTTCGGTGAGCCCCCAAAACAAGCCGCCTTCCGTGCCTGAAGGGACCGGTTCCCACCACCAGACTCGATACACTATTATTTCTGGATCAAGTTGCTGCCGGGCTTGATGGTCGCGAAAGATTCCAGTCAGCTGGCCAAGTTTCTTTTCCGATCGCTGGAGCCCGGGGACCTGCAGCGCACCGTCGGCCCAGTTCACGAAGGCGGGGGCGGGGTTCATGATGGCAATAGGCTAATGGGAATACCCTCTCGAACGCAACAAAAAGAACAAATTTCTGATCATTATCTGCTCAAAGCGAATAATATTGCGTTGTTTGATCGCTCGAAGTGATTGATTTTGATATGACTTCTTCAATATGACTCGACCGGCCATCGGCATTGATCTGGGCGGCAGCCACGCCACCATCGCGCTCATAAAGGATGAACAGATTCTTGGCTCTTGCCACGTATCACTCGATTCGGCGCAACCGCTCCGGCCAGCGCTCGATGTCTTCGCGCAGTCGGCTCGCAAGCTGCTGGCAAAGCTTCAAATGGACGCCACGCAGTGTGAGGGATTGGCGCTAGGATTCTGCGGGCTCGCCGATGCGCGGATTGGCCGGGTTGTCTCGACCAACAAGAAGTACGAAGACGCACCGTCAATCGATTTCGATGGGTGGTGCCGGCAGGAGTTTGGTCTGCGCTTTGCCATCGAGAACGACGCCCGCATGGCTTTGCTCGGCGAACGTCACGCTGGAGCCGCGCGAGGTTGCGACGATGTGGTGATGATCACGCTGGGAACGGGGATCGGCGGTGCAGCGATGATCGAGGGCAAACTGCTGCGCGGAAAGCACGCGCAAGCTGGCTGTCTCGGTGGTCACTTACCGGCACGAGTTGGCGGTCGTCCCTGCACCTGCGGCGCGATCGGATGCCTTGAGGCCGAAGCCTCAGGTTGGTCGCTGTCTTTGCTGGCGCGTGAATGGCCTGGTTTCTCGGCGAGCACTTTGGCGGGTCAGGACAACCTAGATTTTAAGACGCTCTTTGAACTGGCTGATGCGGGGGACCGCGTTGCGGTCGAGATCCTTGACTACTGTCTTAAGGTTTGGGCAACGGGAACGGTGGGATTGATCCACGCCTATGATCCGGAGCGGATTGTGATCGGGGGCGGCGTGATGCGCCGCGGTGCCGTCATCGTTCCTTATATTCAAGCATATGTGAACCAGCACGCATGGACGCCGTGGGGCAAGGTAGAGATAGTCGCCGCACAACTCGGAAACGACGCCGGACTATTCGGCGCGATCCCACTGCTTGCCGGAAACGTGTAGACCACATGGCGAAACAATTCCCCAACGCCCAGCTTTCGCGTCCGATCCCGGGAAATGAGAGTCTGCGCTTTTTGAATTTTCGCGGGGAGGCCCTGGGATCTCGCGGTGACGTCGTAGTGTTCAGTCCGCCGGCGATGGAATCGTTGAATCGCGTGCCGCTGCTGTTGCTGTTGCACGGCGTCTACGGATGCCAGTGGAACTGGTGGCTGAACGCCGGCCTCAACACCATTGCGATGGAGATGCTGCGGGACGGGACGACCGTACCGATGATGATTGCCATGCCCTCTGATGGACTCTGGGGCGACGGGAGCGGGTATGTTCCCCACGCGCATGCCGACTACGAACGGTGGATTGTCGATGACATCCCGCGCTGCCTGCGCGAGTTGTTCCCGCAATTGCATCCGCAAAAATTTCTTGTCGCGGGGCTCTCGATGGGTGGTTACGGAGCTTTGCGCTTGGGCATGAAATATGCTCTCCAGGTGCAGGGAATTTCGGCGCATTCCTCGATCACTGAGGTCGCGCAGTTGTCGCAGTTCATCCCGTCCCCCCCCCAGGTATTTCAATATGCCGGCGATGTCGACACCGACTTGCTGCACTGGGCGAAGGTGAATCATGACACACTTCCACCGATCCGCTTCGATTGCGGGACCGAGGATCCACTCATCGAGCCGAACCGTGCGCTGCACAGGGCGCTCACCGAATTGCGCGTGCCTCATGTCTATGAAGAGTTTTCCGGCGGCCATGACTGGCATTACTGGACACAACACGTGCGGCGCACTCTCGCCTTTTGCAAGCGTGTTCTCGCAGACTAACTATTTCTTCGCGGCGTCCGGCATCGGCATACGCACAACCTGCGGGAAGTAAATGTTTGTCTCGCTTAACAGCTTTCTTGGCTTCATGGTGTTGCACACATATGTGAACAGCAATTCGCCGGGTTGCTCGAACTCGGGGTGCTCCTTGCCCGCGTAGCAGAAAGTGTCGGCATCGTATTTCGGATCGCTCTTTTGCAGGATCGGGATGCGGTAGATCACTTCGCCATCGGTCCACGGGCCGGTCAAGTTCGGCGAGGTCCGAAGGATCACTTTGTCGGAAAAGATCTGAGGATCGACCATGACAGCGATCCACTTCTTGAGTTCCGGGTGATAGCGGACCGACATCTCCGAGGCCCCGGTCTTCATGATGATTCTTGCCTTCGCTGGCTCAATCCCGTCGTGCCACTTGTCGTCGCTGCCGAGGTATTGCAGGTTCTTCCTGGGATCGCTCAGACCTTGCAGTGGAATTCGTGTGAGGATCTGCGGCCGGCTTCCCACTTCGTACAGCGTGTAGATGTAAAGATATTCGTCCTCGATCAACGCAGAAGCCGAAGGATTCGCGTGCACGCCCTCAGCCACGAGCGGGAAGTACGCAACCTTCCAGTTCTGCGGATTACTTTCCAGCCCCGTGACGTGTGCGAGATCGGTTCCGCAGATCTCGAAGCCGAGCGCAAAAGCGTTTGAGTTCGGCACGTTGCGGACGCAGACCAGCGTGATCCAGAGTTCGTGATTATGTTCGACTCCATCGAGCGCCCAGTAATAAGTGCCGTTGTTCTGCTGCGGTTTGAAAAAGCTATCGGGGTTGCCTTTGGCGTCTTTTTTGATCGTGTAGTCGATCTTCCACTTCCCGTCCTTACAGGTAGAAATGCCGATCGTGTTGTGCACCATGCGAGGCTCTTCGCCGGTGACCAGGCGTCCGTCGCCATAAAGGGTGTCACCGAAGGTCCAAGCCACGCGGCCATCCTGCAGCGGAATTGAATATGCAGCGTCAGCTCCTTGCCACTCCTGTTGAAAAGGGAATGAGGGGACACAATTAAAGTGCGTGTCTTCGGCGAGCATGGGACCCGCAGAAAAAAGGAGAAAGAGAAATGCAGTGTAATGCAACAGTCGTCTCATAAGCTGCTCCCGGAATTCCGCAAGCCATCCAGTGCGGCTTCACTATAATGTTCAAATGTCAGGCAAACAAGTAAAATAGCCGAGATTTTCTTTCATGCTTCGTTATGCAATCCCAAATTTCGTTGCAGAAATTCGAAATCTTTGCGGAAGGTCTCGACCATCCCGAAGGACTGGCATTTGATGCCGACGGGAACCTATGGGCTGGCGGCGAACTCGGCCAGATCTACAAAATCACTCGAAAAGGTAAGTTCCAAACGGTAGCAACACTTGGTGGCTTCAATCTTGGACTAACTTTTTCCGCGCGCCAGGACCTGTTCGTTTGCAACTTCAAACTGGGCGCATTGATACAGCTGGATCGGTCCGGCAAAACGATTCGTTCCTGGGAAAGAGCCGGACGATATCGCCTACGTACTCCAAATTTTTCCGTGTTCGATCGCGAAGGCAACCTTTACTTCAGCGATTCCGGCGAGTTCAAGAAAGACAACGGCTTTCTCTTTGTCTTAAGACCGAACGGCAAGATCGAACAACTGCTTGACCGCCTGTCGTTTCCGAATGGGCTGTCGCTGAGCGCTGACGAGCGTACGCTATACGTGGTGCAGAGCACAAAAAACAATGTGCTCTCGGCGCCGGTTCTGGATACGGGGGCGATCGGAAAGCCGCGTGTTTATGCGGCCGGGTTAAATAGTGTGCCGGACGGCGCGGCGCTCGACTCAGCGGGCAACCTCTACGTGACTTGTTACGCTTCCCACAATGTTTACAGGGTGTCGCAGGATGGAAAAGTTTCGCTGTTCGCCTGCGACCCCGAAGGGACGATGATCGCCAGCCCCACGAATGCAGCGTTCGGCGGTGAAAATTTTGACGAGATGTATTTTGCCAACCTGAGCCGCTGGCATATTTGCCGGGCGCGAGTCGGCATTCGCGGCCAGCTGCTTGCGAACCAGCACTAGCCGACCAGAGGCACAATGAAGATTACCGACATTCGCTGGACTCCTGCTTTCATTCCGATTGAGGCGCCCCTTCGTTACTCCGTTGGATCCCATCCTGGATTTTCCCGCATCGTAATCGAGGTCGAAACCGACGAAGGCATCACGGGCCTTGGCGAATGCTACAGCGGCGCCAGCCGCGCCGGCCAGCTGGCGGATTTGAAGCCGTTGCTGATCGGTGAAGATCCCATGAACCTGGAGCGAATTCGCTGGAAGGTAGCGGCGCCGAGTTCAGAAAAGCTCTTTGGTTTCGTCCTTGGGTTTGCCGGACTTGAGTTTGCAATCCTCGATATTCAAGGAAAGGCGTTGAAGAGGTCGGTATGCGACCTGCTGGGAGGTCGCATTCGGAACGAGGTCCCGTTCGCCGCTTATCTTTTTTATCGCTATGCGAATGATCAAGGCGTTGGCGAAATATCGAACATGGAACAAATGGTCGACTTTGCGAAAGCAGTTGTCAGCAAGGATGGCTTTAAGACATTAAAGTACAAGAACGGCGTTCTTCCGCCGGATGAAGAAGTCGATACTTTCATCGCGCTACGTAAAGCATTCCCGAAGCATCGCATCCGTCTCGACCCGAACGCGGTCTGGACAGTGACCACGGCCATCGACGTTGCTCGGCGGTTGCACGATTTCAATATGGAGTACCTTGAAGATCCGGTGTGGGGGATGCGCGCCATGAAGCGGGTCAACGCAAAGGCGCCGTGGGTCACTTTGGCTTCGAATATGTCGGTGTTCGCGTTTGAGGACCTTGCGCCCGCGATCATGGCGGATGTGCTCGATGTGGTGCTGCTTGACCCGCACTGGTATGGAGGCATTCATCGCGCTAAACTCGCGGGCCAGATTTGCGAAGCAATGGGCGTGGACGCAGGCATGCACAGTGGCGCGGAATTTGGCATCTCGCAAGCGGCCATGCTTCACCTCGCCGCCTGTCTTCCGAATCTGACGCTCGCCCCCGATTCGCATTATCACCACCTGACTGACGACATCATTGTCGGCGGCAAGATGCAATATAAAAACGGCGCGATGGCGGTGCCAACTGGTCCGGGGCTCGGGGTGGAAGTCGACCACGACAAACTGGCTCGCTACCATGAACTTTCCAAGCAACATGAGATGGGAGCCTGGACAGACGATCCGCGCCGGCGGGGCGCTGTGTTTACGCAGCCGAAATGGTAACCACGAGAACAATCCGCAAAGCCACCACGACCGCTTTCTTCATGGCGGTTACTCTGACTGCTGTCGCGCACGCAACCGAAAAAACGCTCTGGAAGATCGGGACCTTCGACGGATCCTCGGGCGAATTTAAGAGTCAAGACATCAACTATGCCGATCCCAAGAGCGACCCCGTGTTTGTGGTCGGCCAAAGTAGTGATAATGATTGGTATCGCTTTCAGCCTGGACCGGCCAACGGGATCGCCGGTGGGCGCCTGCATCCGTTCACCGTAAAATTTGTGCTGAACGATGCTCCGCTCGGCGTCTATCGACTGAAACTCGCCATCCTTTACGAGACCCCGCGTCTATCTTTCTTAAAGCTGGAAATTAACGGGCACTCCGGGTTTTTCTACTTCCATCCCAAGCTTGATTTCCGAGCCGGTGATTGGGAAGGGACATTTGTTCCCCAGACCTCCGTCGACGAAAAAACAATTTTGATTTCCGCCGCCTGGCTTCGGAAAGGACAGAACGCTTTCGTTCTCACTGCCATGGACGATCCGGCCACGGCACAAAATTCCCTCGGCGCAATTGCGCCCGGGCACACCGGCTTGATCTACGACGCGCTCGAATTGGTTCAGGATGATCCAGAGCAATACAACGTAAGTGCCTTCACCGCTCAAATTGAGCCAACCATTTTTTATCGAGATAGTAAAGCGGGGATAGCGGAAGTGGTGGATGTCTACATAAGCGCCTCCACGCTTCCCAAGAACGACAATGTGGAACTTCGTGTCGCCGGACGTTCCTTGACCAAACCGTTCTCGACGACCAACGAGTTCGGCGAGGCGCGGCTCGTGTTTGAAGTGCCGGAGTGGACCGGAGCCGCCGAAGCCACGGTGCACATCGGGAAGCTCTCTGCATCAGCGAAGGTCGAGCCGGCAAAAAAGTGGACGATTGCACTCATACCGCACGAGCATCTTGATGTTGGGTTCACGGATTACCCTGCCAAGGTCGCGGAGCTTCACTCGCAATCCATCGACCAGGCAATGGGCCTTATCAAGAAAACGCCAGATTTTCGTTGGACGCTCGATGGGAGCTGGGTTGCCGATCAATATATGAACGGACGCAGCCCGGAGGCGCGGGAACAGTTTTTCGATCACGTTCGCGACGGCAATATCGTCATTCCGCCGGAGTTTGCCAATCAACACACCGGAAACGCATCGTGGGAGGCTCTGGCTCGCTCTCTTTATGGCCAGCACAATCTCGCGCGCGAACAAAAGTTGCCGATCGCCGATGCGGCGCAAATTGTGGACGTCCCGGCTTACACGTGGGCCTATGCTTCGGTTCTGCACGACGCGGGCATCAAGTATTTCGTGGCGGCCAGCAACAGTTGGCGAGCTCCGGTGATGCTGATTGGGCGCTGGAATGAGAAGTCGCCCTTCTACTGGGAAGGCCCGGATGGCGGTCGCGTGCTCATGTGGTACTCGCGCGCGTATCTGCAAGCCCACACGCTGTTCGGCGGCCCCTGGCGAATGGAGTCGATCCGCGATTCATTGCCGGTTTTTCTGCAGGCATATACGCGTCCGGACTATACGGCCAGTACAGCGATCATCTTCGGCACACAGCTTGAGAACACGCCGCTGGCAAGGGAGCAGGGTGAAATTGTCGCAAGTTTCAACCATGAATATGCGTGGCCCAGGTTTGAATTTTCTACCGTGCACTCCGCGATGCAACGGATCGAGCACGAGTGGGAGGGCGGTTTTCCCGTGGTCCGAGGCGACTTCGGTCCTTATTGGGAGGATGGATACGGCTCCGATGCCGCGCACACCGCCATTCACCGAGAAAACCAACATCGGATCGCAACGGCCGAGATCATGGGCACTGCTGTTTCCTCGATCGACACGCGAGTGCGTCCCGACAAGGCCATGCTCGACGATGCCTGGCGTAACGAACTTCTCTATGACGAGCACACCTGGACGTACGTGAGCGCAACCACTCAGCCGGAGCACCACCAGAGCGAAGACCAAATCGCGCTTAAAGGATCCCGCGCAACGCGCGCGCGCGAGGATATCAACGAATCGATTCAGCGCGGGTGGGCCCAGCTTGAGGCGCTGGTAAAAACCACGGACAATTCCGTTGCGGTTTTCAACTCTTTGAACTGGGCGCGTTCCGGCATCGTGGAAACCGACTTGCCAGAGGGCACCACACTTATCGACTCCTCAACCGGCGTTGAGGCTCCCGTGGAAATACTCCGTAGGGGTAAAGGAATCTCCCTGCCGGGATTCGGCCCGGGCAGTGTTCGTGTGCGCTTCCTGGCTGCGGCTGTGCCAGCGGTGGGATACAAACTGTACACCGTTAGGCAGATTGCGAAACAGCGAGCTGCCTCGGTGGATATTCGAGGTAACACTCTCGAGAACCAGTTCTATCGAGTTACGCTAGATCCATCCTCCGGAGCGATCGCGAGCGTATTTGACAAAAAACTGGGGCGCGAACTCGTCGATTCGTCGAGCCCTTACAAATTTGCCCAGTATCTCTACGTCACCGGCGGGGACGACTATCCCGCCAACTCGCTCTATCGGTTTGGAGCTGGACTAAAGCCTCCGGGGCTGACTGTTCATGCTGCTAGTTCGGGAACGCTGATATCTGCGACGAAGACCCCGATTGGGATCGTCGCAACTCTTGGTTCGTCCGCGCCAAATACCCCATCGATTCAAACGGAAATCCTGCTGTCGGACTCCACAAAAGAGATTTTGATTACTCATCACGTACACAAGGACCGTGTGCTCACAAGAGAGTCCGCCTATATAGCGTTTCCTTTCGCCGTGACCACGCCGGCGTTCACATACGGTTCTCAGGCGGCGTGGGTCAATCCAGCGAAAGATGAGCTCGCTGGAGGAAGCCGCGAATGGTACCTGCCCACGACCTGGGCTTCTGTATACAATTCGCAAGTGGCGGCGACCGTCGTTCCGCTCGACGCTCCTCTGGTTGCCTTTGGAGACATTGTTCGCGGCGAATGGCCCGCCCAGTTCAAGCCTAACAGCAGCGTGATTTTGTCCTGGCTCATGAACAACTATTGGGGAACTAACTTTCCGGCATGGCAAGGCGGCGATTTTACTTTTCGCTATGCCATTACGAGCAATGCGCAGTTCAACCCTCCGTCGCTAACACGCTTCGGGTTGGAAGCACTAACTCCTCTCGAACGGGATGATGTGCCGGGTACGCACGATTCCTCTTTGTTGCCAAGTGAAGGAGCCAGCTTACTCGAGACCGGGAATCCCGGAGTAACCTTGCTGGCCTGGAAGCGCGCGGAAGACGGCGATGGAACGATTCTTCGGTTACAGGACACAGCGGGTGAAGCATCAAACATCGGGATCCACAGCCCGTTCCTCACGTTCGAGCGCGCCTGGCTGTGCAATTTGCTTGAAGACAACGTGGGCGAAATCACGATTCAGGGCGAAGAGCTCAGCGTTCCGATCAAACCGTTTCAAGTGCTGACCCTTAGAGTTCACACCACACCGCGCATCAGGCAAGGTGGCGCTCAATGAACCTTGAATTCACAGGCAAAGTCGCTATCGTGACTGGCGGCGCCATGGGGATTGGGGAAGCGACGGCGCAAAAGCTTGCCGGATTGGGCGCGTCGGTTGCTATCCTCGACATTGACCGCGATGGGGGGTCGAAAAGTGCTGCCGCGATCGCCATGAACGGACATATCTGCGAGTTCTTTCCGTGCAATGTAAGTGTCGGCGCGGAGGTGTCGCGAGCCGTTGCCGCGGTAGTCAACAAGTACGGAACCCTCGACATACTGGTCAGCAACGCCGGCGTTCAGCTTTATGGGGACGCGGTAACAACCAGCGAAGAAGAGTGGGACAGGTTGATGGGAATCAACCTCAAGGGATGTTTTCTGGTTGCGAAGTATGCCGTTCCGCACATGATCGAGCGCGGGGGCGCTATCGTGATTGTTGGTTCGGTGCAGAGCATGACGGCAGTTAGTAACTCTATCGCCTATGTTGCCTCGAAGCACGGCTTGCTTGGGATAACTCGGGCTATGTCGCTTGATTATGCAAATAGTGGCATTCGAGTAAATTGTGTATGTCCGGGGGCGATCGACACCCCGATGCTCCGCTGGGCCGCTGGATTATCAGACGATCCTGAAAAAGTGATACAAACCTGTAATCGCGTGCACCCACTCGGTCGTATGGGAAAGCCGGGCGAAGTGGCTGATGCCATCACTTATCTCGTGTCTCCAATGGCATCCTTCATCACCGGCGCGGCGTTACTGGTGGATGGCGGCATGCTTGTGCCTGCCGGTGGAATGGGCTTCCAGGAAGGCGGTACGGGGGCAGCAACCCACAAATGAATCTCCAGAATAAGACGGCCATCATCACCGGAGCGGCCGCAGGAATCGGAGCTGCGTCGGCCGCGTTGTTCGCGAGCGAAGGAGCAAAGATTGTGGCGGTCGATATCGACAGCGAACTCGTAGACGAGATATCCGCTCAGATCGGACGGACTGGCGGCGAATGTCTTGCAGTGGTTGCGGACGTAAGCCAGCGAGATCACGTGGAAAACGTCCTCCACTCCACGATGCGGAAATTCGGACGCATCGACATTCTGTTTAACAATGCGGGTATTGTTCCAACGGGCAAACTTGAGGCAATCAGCGAGCAGCAATGGGATCGCGCGATGGCGATCAACGTGAAGAGCATCTATCTCTTCTGCCATGCTGTCATTCCGCTCATGAAGGCGCAGGGGGGCGGAGTGATCCTGAATACCGCTTCAGCAACAGCTTTACGGCCGGTGACGGACCGTGCGTGTTACACCGCTACGAAGGCCGCCGTAGTTGGACTTACTAAATCGATGGCTCTCGATTACGTTCGCGACAATATACGGGTGAACTGCCTGTGTCCGGGAACCGTCGAAACGCCATCGCTTGTGCAGCGCCTTGCCGCGTTTCCCGATCCTGCGGAGGCTCGGAAACAGTTCATCGCTCGCCAACCGATGGGACGATTTGGGACAGCGGAGGAGATCGCGCAGGCCGCACTTTATCTGGTCTCACCGTCCGCGGAATTTGTGACCGGCGCGGCATTCGCCATCGATGGGGGCCTCAGTATCTGAATGTCGCGCTTCGCCGTGGATGCCGTTCCGTGGAACGATCGCCGGGCGTACCGTTTATCGAATGCCAACGTCGAACTTACGGTGCTCGTCGGGGGCGGACACATTGCGGATTTTCGTCTCTGCGGTTCTCCGATCAATGTTCTTTGGGAGCCACCATGGCCTACCATCGAGCCTCAGACGTTTTCTTCTCGCGAGCACGCTGCACTCTACGGAGATGGTCCCGTGGGGCGCTTTCTGTGTGGCTACACCGGACATGCCCTGGTGCTCGGTTACTTTGGCATGCCGTCATCGGAAGAGGCCGAGCGAGGAATGGCCCTGCACGGCGAAGCGGCCAACTCGGAGTGGAAAGTTGTCTCCGTGGTTGCAGATGATGATTCAGCGACTTTGGCGATGGAAGTTACGCTTCCTGTTTACAGTCTGCACCTTCGGCGCGAAATTTCTTTGCCGCGCGATGCCTTCACCGCTTGCATCACGGAAATTGTCACTAACCTCAGCGGCGCCGCAGCCGAGCTTCAATGGGTGCAGCACGCGGCTTTCGGTGAGCCGTTCTTCGCACATGGCGAAGCTACACTGTTTGCAGCCGGTGGGCGTGGAATAACCTGGCCCTTGGGATATGAGGGTCACGAACTGCTTGCAAGCGATTTCGAATACCAGTGGCCGTTTGCGCGATCCATCGATGGCGAGCCGATCAATCTCTCGCAACCATTTGTGCGCGATGGGACTGGCTTTGTCGCAGCCTTGCTCCTCGACCCGAATCATGGGAATGCTTTTGTCGCGGTCCACAACCGACGGCACCATCTGGTCGCAGGATATTGTTTTGATCCCACGCTTTTTCCCTGGATTGCGCTGTGGGAGGAAAACCGCGCTCGCGCCTATGCTCCGTGGAACAAGAGTACAAGAGTTCGTGGCGTTGAGTTTGGCACCAGCCCCATGCCGCTCGGGCTAGCCCACGCTCGCGAAATGCGCCATTTGTTCGACACGCCCGTGCTTTGTTCCATCCCGGCGAAAGCGTGCCTTCAGGCGCAGTATGATGTATTCCTCCATCCGGTACCTCCCCAATGGTCCCAGATTAAAGATGTCCGGCAAACGGAGCGCACTCTCGTCCTGCGAGGGGATGGCGGTGAAGAAATCAGTCTTCAACGCGGGAAGCGACGCCGTTAGGCTTACGGCAGCAGGCCATGAGAGTGGAGGAAAGCGCGGATCTTCCGATAAGCATCTTCCAGTTGTGCATCCGCAAACTCACCGTGGCCGGCACCTTTGATCGTCACCAGTTCGTTCGGCACACCCGCCGTGGTTAGAGCCTGATGCAGTCGCACCGACTGCTCGTAAGGTACCACTGGATCTGCGTCTCCATGAATACTCAGGATCGGCGGCAGTCCGGCTCGAACGTAGGTAAGTGGTGAGACTCGCTTTGCAATCACGAGTGGATCGGGTTGACTTCCCATCCACATCACCGCGTAGTTTCTCTGATTGTGGCCCTGCACCAGATCGCCTACGTCGCTGATGCCATACCAGTTGATGATTGCGGCAACTCTGAGTTTTTCGGTCCCGTCGCAATTGTTATCCAGCCCTGTGCCTTCGGGCAGCATGCCGGTGATAAGAGATAGATGCCCACCCGCGGAGTGACCGGTCAAGACAATGCGATTGACGTCGATGTTGTACTGCTTGGCATTCCTCACCGCCCAACGCAGAGCGCAACGGCAGTCTTCTACGGCGGCGGGCGCGAGAGAAACGTTAGCCATGCGGTATTCAACATTGATTACGTTCCACCCCATCTCCAGATACGGGAGAAAGAGAAGCGTCGCGCCAGTGCGATCGCCGAAGATCCATCCACCGCCATGGTAATAGATCAAAGTCGGAGCGGGTGTTTTCGCGTCCTTGCGCTGCCACACGTCGAGCCTCAGCGTGTAATTGTTCGCCACTCCATAGGTAATGTCAGGCTGAATCCAGTATTGCTCGTTGACTGTGGAAGCCCAGCGTGCGGTCTCGGAAAGTACTGCAGTTTTCTCTTGAGAAGAAGCCGGGGAAGAAGACAGCCCACATAGCACCAGAATGAAATAGAGAGGCAGCCTTGATTTCATGATCCGTTCCATCGGATAAGAAGAACAAATCCTGTCACGCGTTCGTGCGCACATAGGCTTTGATCGTGGCGCATTGCTGCCCTTCGGAAGGACCATGTGGACGAATCACATAATCGCCCACGGCGGCTGGAACAATAAAGGTTTCCGCGTAGTGGACGACCAATGGGGGAAACCGCCCAGTCGGACTCTCAACCACGGCTTCGCGCCCTTCGCAAAGGTTTAGGACATTCACTCCCCCGTTCGTAGAGTGATGGACCGGGGCAGTAAACCAGTGCCGCCGCGTCTCGATAAATTCGCGTTCGTGGAGCCCGCTGCGCTCTTCCCGCCAGCCGGAGCCTTTGGCGACGGGAACAATAACGTTGACTAGATTCTTCTCGACCCATGGTGTCGTCCGGTCCCACTGAATGTTTCGAAACCCATGTTGGAGATGGATTGGGCGTGGAGTGCCGTCCAGGCCGAGCCGTCCCCAGTCCCACATTTTGAATGTGAAGATATAGGGAGTCGCACTGATTTCAAGCACCATGCTGTTCTTGCCCGAGCAGTGTGGGGTTCCGGCAGGAATCAGAAAGTGGTCGTGCTTCCTGGCGGGAAACCGATTGACGTACTTGTCGGCGTCAAATTGAATTGTGCCCTCCTGCGCCTGCAGCAAGTCAGCCGTCATCTGCTTGCCGTCGATGTTCTCTTTCAGGCCCAGGTATACGCATGCTCCCTCCCCCGCATCCAGAAGGTAGTAACTCTCATCCTGCGTATAGTGGATTCCAAACTGCTGTTGAATGTACTCGGTCAGCGGGTGCACCTGAAAAGAAAGATTGCCACCATCCATTGTGTCTAGAAAATCGAAGCGAATGGGAAACTCGGTTCCAAAACGGGCATGCACAGCCTCGCCGAGTAACTCATGAGGATGTTGAAATACGAGGTTTATGGAGGGAATCTCCACCTTCACGTCGCCGAAGCCAAGCAGAAGACTGTTTTCTTCCGGTACGCAATCGAAGCACCAGGCGTAGTTCTCAGTCTCCCGCGGCAGATCGCACACGTCTTTCATCCACTGTCCGCCCCACGGCCCGGGATCGAAGAAGGGCACTACGCGAAACGGCCGGTGCACCGCATTTTTCAATCCCTGCAAATGCTGCACCCCGGTGATCATTTTGGGCTGGTCGCGCTGATTGGTGTCCAGCAGAAAATCAATTCTTGGAATCAAGTCTTTCTTCAAGCGGTCGGCGACGCGCCAGTCGACAAAGTAGGCCCGTTTATACTTCGCTTGCGGCCGTTCCGTGCAATTCTGCAAACCAAGGTTCGTAATTTCGCCGGCTCGCTGGCGCTGCTGGATCTCCCACCGCGCCATGTCGCAATAGACGAGCAGGTCCCATCCCTCGGCAAGGAGGGCCGCGCCGGTGCCAATAACGACCACCAGGCCTGATGCCTGCCGCAAGCGGCTTCTTTGCTTCACAAGCTCGCGCTCATCATGGAATTCCGAGAGTTCGTACTTGCCCATGAAGGCAAACACCGGATCATCGCCCAGATCGCGTGCGCACAGGGATAGAATGGCGCTCTCGGGTAAGTAACATTCTTCAGCGCGCAGCACGATCTGAGGTTTCAGCGCGCTTACCAGTTGTTTTTCAATTTCCTTTTCAAAGCAGCCCGGATAACACTCAACACAAATCACGAAACGCCCGGGCCGCACGCTCGCTTTCAGACGCCGGCCGATTGCGTCCCACCACATCTCGCAACCATCCCGCGAGTCCGACACGCGGGCCACGGGATACTTATCGTAATTCGAGATGTACGGCTTCGACATTTACCCTCGGAGGCGGGTTGTTCTTGAAGATTGGCAGCAACGGTCGATTGTTGCTGCCGTGGTAAGCGGAGGATGAGTGATCAGAAGGTGAACCTGAGTGAGAATTGAACCTGCCGCGCAGTGCCGCCTCCGATTTGCGTTCCATCCGCATCGGCGATGGTTTGGCCAACGACACCAAAAGCGGAGTTGATGTCCGGCACCCCTTTAATTAACGTGCAACTTGCCGGAGTAGTTGACGTGGCGGACTGCACAGAGTTGCATATGCCGCCGCTCGGATTTTCGAAATTCGGATGGTTGAAGATGTTGAAAATGTCCGCCCGGAACTGCATCGTCACTCTCTCGGTAATAACGAAGTTCTTCGCTTCAGAGAGGTCGAGTTGGAAGTACGCCGGACCCCGCAGAGAGTTGCGTCCGACAGTTCCGATGGTGGCACCTGGTGTCCCGTCGTATGTCGGTTCGACGGCAAAGGCATTGATGTTATAGCTCGAACCTGGCCAACTGTGGCCCGGAACCCACAACGGCTGACCGGGCACATAGTCCGGCCGCACAGGGTTGCCAAAGAATCCGCCGACCAGTGAAATGTCCACCGGAAGTCCCGATCGTGCCTGGATAATCCCCGACGTCTGCCACCCGCCGAGAGCCGTCCGAACAAAGGAGCTCGAACCCTTCAGATCGGGCAAGCTGTAGAGCGCGCTGCCAGTGAGATTGTGCCGTACGTCCCAATCTCCACTCCCGTGATCGTAGGTGGGGGTATACGGGCTCTCAAAGCCCGGGCTGAAAACATTGAGCATATCGTCGATTTCATGGGACCATGTGTAGTTCGCCTGCAGGTCCAGCTTTCCGACCTTGCGGATCACCTTCACTTGCAGGGAATTGTAGTTAGAACCGAGTCCGTCGGAGAGAACGTTTTCGTTCGCAAAGTTCGGATACTGTCGAGCTTGGCTGAAGATATTTTCTGGGTTCGCGTTCAAGGCGGCGAAGTCTACGCCGGCCTGCATGTGGTGCACATTGTTGCCGACGTAGCTCACAGTAAGAATGGTGTTGCGCGCTACCTCTTGCTGAATATCGAACAGCCAGTTCGTGGCAACCGGGTCTTTGGGATGTTGCGGAAAGGCGTTTACGTTTTGCGTTCCGGCAACGAGCGGAGGATTGGGAGAGGGGTAGTTGATCGAAAATGGAGGATTGGCGAAGAACGCATCAAAGACGGTTTCATTGTAGCTCGCGAGCGCGGGCACGTTGGTCGTGGTGGCAAAGTTGAAGTGCATCGGATTGTAGAAAAGCCCGGCGTACCCGTGGACGACGGTCTTTCCCCTGCCGTTCGGGTCCCACGCGAAACCCACTCGGGGCGCCCAGTCGTTTTTCGGCGCGCTGTATGCTTTTTGGTTGATAGGAAGCAAGGCTTGGGTGGCCACATCGAAATTTTGTCCCTGATTCGTCCCAGTGGTCCACACCGTGTTGTAGTCGTACCGGAGTCCAAGGTTCAAAGTGAGCCTGTTAGTCACCTTCCAATCGTCCTGGATATAGAAATCCCAGTTGGAATTGCGGTTGCCAACAAATCCTGGGAATCCGATTTTTTGGAGGACAAACACGTTGTTGTTTAGAAGATCGCTGACTATCTGAGGACTCTCAGCAGCGTAGTCATACGTTTGTTGTGGACGCAGCCATTCATTATTCCGGTTGATGCGAATCTGCGGGCCAAATTTAAGTGTGTGGCGTCCAATGGTCTTACTTACATTGTCAAAAATCTCAAGATCCGCAAAAGGAGTGACCTGATTAAAACTATTCGGTCCGGGCAGCGAACCCATGTCGGTGAAGAAACCCGCAAAGCCGACCAGAGGCGTGGGAGTGTTCGAATTCGTGTTGGAATAAAAACGGTTGATGGCGACGCTGAATTCATTCAGCAAGGTCGAAGTGAAGGTATGGGTCTCATCCATCTTGCCCAACTGTGTTCTCAACGCCTGAGGGGAGACCTGCCCCTGGTTGAGGCCGTAGGTGTAGAGGGTATTCGAGTCATTGATGTTGTAACGGAAGAAAACCCGGTCCTTCTCCGAGACGTTGTAATCAAGCCTCACCGAGCCCGTGTCTTCGCGAAGAATGTTCGGCAGAACCGCGGGATCGTAGATCATGTCCGAACCCAAGGCTGAATTCGGGTCTGGGAAGTTTAGCATTGGTGGCCCGGGAGGCCCGGTACCCACACATTGAGCTGGCGCCGGAATGGCGTTACAACCCGCCGGAATCGGTGCAAACTGCGCCAATACTGGCTGCATGGACGGCACGAATTGCTGTCGTGCGGCCGCGCTCAATGTATGGTTCAGAGCGTTTATCAGAGTGACGTGTGTCCGGTCGCCTTCGTAATTCACGAAAAAGAACACCTTATTCTTGATGAGCGGGCCGCCTAGATTTCCGCCAAACTGGTTGAGCCTCAGCGGCTCGCGCGCCGTCGCAAAATAGTCTTTCGCATCTAAAGCGTCGTTGCGGAAGTACTCAAACACGCTGCCATGGAAATCATTCGTGCCAGATTTGGTGATGAGGTTCATCTGCGGTCCCAGCGAATGGCCGGTCTCCGCCGTGTAACCGCTATTTGAGTAATCAATTTCCTGGATGCTATCCACGCTGGCTCGCGTGATGCGCGCAGTCTCCTGGCCCTCTGTATCCAGGAAACCATTGATGTCGCCCCGCATCGCGCTCTGGCCATCGAGCGTGATATTCAATCCGGTGAAAATGTTCTCCATCCCGTTGACGCTGCCCTGGAAGAATCCCGTCGATCCCACCGATCCGGGGGCGACCTCCAGGAATTCACTTACATCGCGTCCGTTGATTGGCAGGTTGGCAACCTGATCCGTGTCCAACGTTGTGCCGGACATGCTCGACGAGGTGTCAACCGTAGTAGCCGTACCGTTGACTTGGACGCTCTCCTGCGACGCCGCTACCCCAAGTGTCAGATTCACATGCACCGTCGCTCCAACGCTGAGCTCGACGGGTTGACTCTTGCTTTCCGCGAACCCGCTGGCGCGGGTCGTCACCACATAAGTTCCATACGGCAATGAGGAAGCCACGAAATTACCATTCTGGTCACAGACGAAGCTCTTTTGAATGCCGGTGGCCACGTTCGTCACTGTGATCGCCGCATGTGCGACGACGGCTCCGGAGGCATCGGTCGCCGAGCCGGTGATCGTCCCGGTATCAAATTGGGCAAACATAGGCAGCGCGATGAAAACAACGACCGTCAGTATCGCGATCGCATGAAAGGCACTTCTGGCCCACATGATTCCTGACATTTGCGGATTTTGCGTCATGGCAATTCCCCCTCGGCGTTGGCTAAGTTCACTTGGACTTAACTCGTGTGCAAACTTAATCACCCGGAATCGTAATGCGGTTAAGGCGCAACAGTCAATGATTTTGTTTCTTTTGCGTCCAAAACGATCTAGAATTTGTTCTTTTATGAGTGTTAAGCCTCATTGGCTTCTGGCTCAATCCGCTCTTTTGCTAGTCCCGGATTCCCCTGGGAGCCTTCTGACAATGCCCCGGGCAGATATGGCCTCAGGCGTTAGACTGTTGAATTGCGGCCATTGATCGCTCCTCATGAAAAGTGTTTCCAAGTTTTCCGCCCACGCAACGCTCCTGGGGATGGCCTTCATTTTTGGCATCTTGATTTTCTGGACTTGGCTTTCTTTCGCTGCTTCCCAAAACTCACCCCTGCCGGGGCGTTTCGTCGACGTTACGGAAAAACTCGGAATTCACTTCCGCCAGCAGGCTTCTGCGACCAGTAAGAAATACCTTCTGGAGACGATGGGTTCAGGCGTAGCTTTGTTCGATTACGACAACGACGGTCGTCTCGACATCTTTTTCGCCAACGGTGCGCGGCTCGACGATCCGACACCAAAAGGCGCGATCCCGAAGAAGGACAGCCCGAAGTACTGGAATCGTCTCTATCATCAGAAATCGGACGGCACATTCGAAGATGTCACAGAGCGCGCCGGCCTAACCGGATTCGGCTATTCCACTGGCGTCGCGGTCGGCGATTACGACAACGACGGATTCGAAGACCTCTATGTCGCTGGATACGGCCGCAGCACGCTCTACCACAACAATGGTGACGGCACATTCACGGACGTGACCGCCGCAGCGGGCGTTGCTGGTTCAGGATGGATGACCAGCGCCGCTTGGGTCGACTACGACAACGACGGTCGACTGGACCTGGTGGTTGCTCGTTACATGCAATGGGACTTTGACGATGTCCTCTGCGGCCGGCCGGGAAAAGATGGCTTCCGTTCTTATTGCCATCCCGATCTGTTCAAGCCGGAGTCGCTACTTTTATTTCACAATGACGGCGGTGGAAAGTTTACCGAGGTAGCGCACCAGGCCGGAATCGACAAACCGGGAAAAGGCTTGGGTCTCGCGATCGCAGACTACGACCACGATGGGTTCATGGATATCCTGCTGGCCAATGATTCAATGCCGGAGTACCTGTTTCACAACAAAGGCAACGGAACGTTCGAAGAGGTTGGATTGCCTTCCGGAGCCGGACTCGATAGCAACGGCAACACCTTTGCCGGCATGGGCGTCGACTTTGAAGACTACAACAACGATGGATGGCCCGACATCATCATCACTGATCTCGCGGATCAGCGGTACGCGCTCTACACGAACCTGAAAGACGGGACTTTTGATTATTCAACGACGGTCACGGGCCTGAGTGCGATTACTCTTCTGCACTCCGGCTGGGGTGTACGTTTTCTAGATTATGACAATGACGGTTGGAAGGATCTGCTGATCGTCCAGTCGCACGTGATCGATACCATTGAGATGTACGATCCGAATGTGCGTTACCGCGAACCACCTCTTTTGTTGCGAAATGAACGGGGTAAGAAGTTCGTGGATGTTTCAGCAGCCTCCGGCGATGTGTTTCATCAGGTGTGGGCGGCGCGGGGGTTGGCGGTCGGGGATATTAACAACGACGGGAAACTGGATGCGGTCGTCACATCGAACGATGGCCCCGCGTGGGTGCTGCTGAATCAAACAGACACGCCGAACCACTGGATTACCCTCAATCTGGTGGGCGTGAAGAGCAACCGCGATGCGATTGGAGCGCAGGTAAGAGTCAGCACTACTGCCGGCAGCGATCAATTTTCCACCGTGACTACCAGCAGTAGCTACCAATCGTCCAGCGACAAGCGATTGCACTTCGGGTTGGGTACTGCTGATACCACCCGAGAGATCGAAATCCGTTGGCCGAGCGGCATTCGCCAGATTTTGCGGGATCAGAAATCGGATCGCATCGTCACCATTACCGAGCCGCTAAAATAGATCATAGGTTGCATTTCAGAGTGCGAAATAGAGTGCGAAACAGCGCGCGAAACAAACTCCTCTGCGGCGGTATGCTGCTGCTTTCGAGCCTGATGCCGGTAGCTCAGGTTGCCACGCCGAGGTCGACGGCGTCCTTGCTGCAGGACGCGGCTCAAGCCATGACTGCGGGGAAGCTCACTCGGGCTGAAACCGATCTGCAGACCGTTCTGCGGACAGCCCCTGGCGATTATCGTGCCCTCGATTTGTTAGGGGTCGTCCGAGTCCTTCAACATCGCGACCTCGAGGCTGAACCGCTTTTCCGCCGCGCTGTTCAGAAAAAGGCGGACTTCGCCCCTGCTCATGCGCACCTCGGACTGCTCTATTTCCAGAAAGGTCGTGCGGACGATGCGGTCCCTCAATTGCGCGACGCGTTGCGCATAGATTCCGCTCGCACGGATGCCTCAGACGCGCTGGTCCAAATTTTACGGGACCAAAGCAAGACTGCGGCGGCAGCCGGTGATAGGGGAGAATCCCTGACGTTGCTGCGAGAGGCCCGCAACTATGCGCCCGATAATCCCGATGTTCAATTCGAATTCGGAGCGATGGCGCTGCAACTATCGCTTTGGCACGACGCGATCGCAGCTTTCCAGCAAACATTGAAGCTGCGGCAGAACGATCCAGTGGCTCTCTATAGCCTGGGACGGGCGTTTCTTGGGGAATGGAAATTCGAGGACGCGCGTCAGCAGTTCGCCGGTTACGTCGAAGCGCGCCCCGACGATAGTTCCGGTCATTGTGCTCTGGGGATGACCCTCGCAGCTCTGGAGAGGACACAGGAGGCACGAGAACAATTTGAGCGATCGATTGTGCTGGCTCCGGAGCAGATAGAATCCTACTTCCGTCTCGGGCTTATAGAACTCAATATGAAAGACCTCGACGAAGCGGCCATGAGTTTCCGCCAGGTACTAAACCGCGACTCGAAACATGCCGGAGCTCTATTGGCCCTGGGTAGAGTGGCGTTCGAACAGAAGCGTTACGCTGACGCCATCGATCTGCTGCAACGCGCAATAGCCATTGACGATTCGTTGAACGAAGCTCATTACTACCTCGGCATGACGTTTGTTCGCGTAGGACGCAAGGAAGAAGCCGACAGACAACTAGAGATCGCAACCCGTCTAGAGCACGACGAAGCCCAGCATCGAAGGACAGCGTTGCGGATTCAGGATGGGGACGGAGGCGATCATAACTCAGACCCAAAGAAGTGACCCCCCGTTCTCTGACGGGCCTTTTGCTGATATAGACGTGAACTGGGGGCCAAATCGGACATAACGGCTCATCAACACTCGCCTCGTTCCACACTGTCTCTCGTCACAATTCCTTCCGCCTGTGAAGTCAAAGACTTCGGAATAGAGGCAACAAGCCGACCTGCTATAGCATTGCTGCCATGTTCGACCTGTTTCGGCTCTGGTTCGGAGCCCTCGTTCGCACCCTTCGCAGTCGCCGCGGCCTGATACTGGAGAGTCTCGCCCTCCGCCAACAACTCGTCGTCCTGAAACGCAAGCACACACAGCCACGACTGACCATTGTTGGAACAATTGGTAGCTCAGTGACTATTACCGGCTCGAATTTCGGACCTACCCAAGGCACTGTCAAATTCAACGGCGCGCTGGCGGCTTCCGTTGCAAGCTGGAGCAGTGCGCAGATTATCGCGACCGTTCCAGCGGAGTTCCGGTTGGAACGGGGCCAGTCACGGTTACCGTGAATTCGATTACGAGTCCCAGCACTTCGAGTTCACTATTCACGGTAGTGAACCCGGTAACCGCTGGCGCGGCACCGCCCGCCGGCCCGGTCGGAGGAACTCTAGGGATCAACGGCTCCGGCTTCGGCGCGAGCCAGAATGGCGTTGTTTCGCTCAATGGGGTTACGGCCAACGTATCGTACACATGCCCTCAGAACTATTATGGGATCTGCTGGACCGATACACAGATTCAGGTAAGCGCTAACACGAAGGACTTTCTCTGGTCCGGTTTGACAATGAAAGCAACGAATTGGCGGGGGATTTCGCACGATTTTCCGGGAACAACCAGCGGATTTCTCTGCACTCCAGACTGCGTGGCGGAGAGGGAGGGATTCGAACCCCCGGTACGGTTTCCCGTACTCCAGTTTTCAAGACTGGCGCCTTCAACCACTCGGCCACCTCTCCGCAACTAATACAGTTTTACTACAGTCTTCGGGGTTGCATGTAGCAGCGGAGAGGACTTCATCATCTACTCGCATTCCTTACTTGCCAATGGTTGTGCCCTGCTCGGCGATCAGGTACCACTCCGCGTTGCGTTTCACGAAGACGTCGGTTTGGCGCGAGCGGCGGGTCTTGACTTGCCCGTTCTCCCGAACGGTGATGGTGAACTCCGCGCTGGCAACCGCTGTTCCGCCGTAAGTGCGGATGACAATATCCGGCCCCATTTCCTGAACGATGATTTTGCGCTTGTCGTCGCGCAGGTTCGCCATCGCCTCTTCCTTATATTCGACGTGTCCGTTATCGCGCGTGTGCACATAATCGGATGCCAGACGGCTTGCGTACTCGTCCCACTCGCTGTGAATTATCAATTCCGCCAGCTTCAATTCCAGAGCTTTGATTTCGCCTTCGGCCGCGGGATTTTTGTCGGCATGCATGTCCGGTTGCTCGCCGGTTACCGCGATGCTCAAAGCTAGAAGAATTGCGATTATGAATATCTTCCGCACCATGTCGTCTCCGTATTGCCATCAATTGCCGATTCGAGATCGCGGTTACGTTTTGTATGTACCGCGGGAATGCGTTTTCGGGTTGGCGGTTTTGTAATCCTCGGACTTGCCTCGTGGAATGCTCAGCATCTGCCATTTTGAAGACCGCATGTGCTTCGCAAGGAAGACAAGTTGCCCGATATGTTGCGCGTAATGTGCGAGCGCGCGGTTCAGCGCCTGCATCACGGTGTGAGGCTCCTGGCGAATGGTCACGGTGCGCTGAATGTCCTCGGGCTTCAGCGCGTCCAGCGTGGAGAAAACATGCGACCACGCCTGCTCCCACCAGCGCATAACTTCTTCACGCGTGGTTTTCTCCGAGATTTCGAATTCCTGATCGCGAAAGCGGTCCGGCTTCTCGCCATCGCGGGTAAGAAAGTCGGTGAAGCGGGAGCGCGCGTTGCCGGCAATATGCTTGACCAGGGCGGCGACGGAATTCGATTCTGGATCGATGACGACAAAGAAATCCGTGTCGTCGAGTTGAGCCAGGGCGGCTTCGCCCATGCGCTTGTGGCCTTGGAACTGGCGCTTGATTTCTTCGAGGTAGTGGGTAGCTAGGTCAGTCATAGAGTCAAATAAATCCCAGGTTTGACGGGGAGTTAGCAGTCTCGGCTTTCAACTCCAGCCGGACACCTCCAATTCGCCGGGGAAAAAAGTTATAGACCCAAGCGCTGAACGCCCCCATAACGAACCCCATGATCCCATATATCACTGGGGCGAGAATTGCAAAACATATCATTGCAATTCCTGAATAGGCACCAGAGGTGTTTCCGGCAAGCAGACTGCCGAAGGCAGCCAAAAGGAAAAAGGGCAGGAGGATCAATGCAAGGCTGCCATAAATCGCACCCATGATTTTGGCACAGGACATGACGCCGACCGAGCGCAGAGAGTACATATTTTTCCTTTCGCGATGACGCTCACAATTTACACCAATGAGGCGCCGCCGGCGACGCGGCTCGGCTCGGAATTTGACCGCAAGAAGTGGATAGAAGCCGATTCCCGATTCCGGTAAGCTCAAAACCTAAACGCGAGGACCGTGAGGATCAGAATGGTTTGCAACCAAAACAAAGATTACATCTTGGGCACGCACGATGAGGAGATCGAGCGCCTCGGCTTGCAGCATCGCGCTTGGCGGCAGCGTGCGCTTGACGCCTGGCGATCTGCCGGTATCGGGCCCGGCCAAACGGTGCTGGATGTCGGATGCGGGCCGGGCTACGCTTCGCTGGATCTTGCCGAACTGGTTGGCCCTTCTGGCCGCGTTGTGGCGATTGATAAGTCCGACCGTTTTCTGCGCGCGCTCGATGCCGCATGCCGCGAGCGCCGAATCAACAACCTCACTGCACATTCCGCCGATCTCGACGCCGGTGAGTTTCCGGACGTAATCGCCGATCGCGCCTGGTGCCGCTGGGTGTTCGCGTTCGTCGAGAATCCTCGCGCTCTTCTGGCGCGGATCGCCGTCGCGCTTGCACCGCAAGGGACCCTCGTTCTGCACGAGTACTTTGACTATTCCACTTGGCGCGCCGCGCCGCGGTGTTCTGAGCTTGAAGAATTCGTAAGCGCGGTAATGGCCAGCTGGCGCGACAACGGCGGTGAGGCCGACATCGCACTGTGGCTGCCTGGTTGGATCGAAGAACTCGGATTCGAGATTCGTAGCGCTCGTCCGATCATCGATGTCGTGCAGACCGAACACCTGAGCTGGAGTTGGCTCGCGACTTTCGTCAAAGTCGGCCGTCGTCGTCTGGTTGATTTGGGATATCTATCCCCCAGCCGCTCCGAAGCCATCTGGCGGGCGTTCACTAATCTCCAAGCCACACCGGGTGCCCGCATGATCAGCCCCGCGGTGTTGGAGATTGTGGCGGCACGACCGGGATAGCGTCGCACGCCACGCGAAAGCCGTAATCCGCATACCGGAACTCGGGAGGAATACTGGAGCGAGCGGCACAGCGCGAAATCTTGACGTGGTGCCGCCAGGAACCGCCCCGGGAAGCGCGCCGCGTGCCGGTTTCGGGGCCTTGAGGATTGCGCTCGACCGACACCACATAGTAATCGGGCGCGTACCAATCATTGCACCACTCGTGCACGTTGTCACACATGTTGTAAAGGCCATGCGCGTTCGACTCGCCGCAGCCAACCGGCTCAGGTCCCGTCTTCCAGTTACTAGCACAACGATCGGCGTAACCGGGCAACGACTGCGGAGCCGCATCTCCCCACGGAAATAATGCTCCCTCGCGTCCTCCGCGCGCGGCTCGCTCCCACTCAGCTTCGGTCGGCAGACGAAAGTTCATTCCACTCCCGGTTCTCGCACTTACCCATTTGCAGTAACTGATTGCCTCGTCCCATGACACTCCGACAACGGGCTGCTCGGGATGATTGAAATCCGGGTCGCTCAAGAACGGCGGCTGCGGGGAAGCGGTCTCGCGCAGAAATCGGCTGTACTCGCCATTGGTGATCTGGCAGGCAGCTAGCAGAAACTCGTCTATCCAGACGCGATGCACAGGTTTCTCATTGTCCTGCCCAGTCTCGCAACCCATGAGAAACCATCCCGCGGGAATGCGGACGAGCGGAGGAACGCAGTCTTCGTCTCGCACTCGCAACGGAGAGCGGAAAAGAGTGGATTCTCTCGGGTCCATGGCCTCAAAGTGCCCGCAGCGCGCGGACGACATCCTCGATTTTGTTCTCCTGAAACAGGCGGATGCCGGCGATTCCGGCTGCCCCGGCATTCAGACATGACCTGGCATTTTCCGCGGTAACGCCGCCGAGTGCGAAGACGGGAATCTTCGCCTGGCATGCATCTCGCAAAGCGTCGAGGCCTGTAGGTTGCGTTCCGGGAGCGCTGTGCTTTCCGAATACCGGAGCGAAAACGACGAAGTCGACGGCCTCGGACTCGGCCCGTTTCATCTCTTCGTCTGCGTGCCAAGAGGCCGCCACCAGAAAGCGGCTTGAACTTCTCTCATGAACGGATTCGGTAAGAGCACGGCTTGCAGCCGCGCCGCTGCCGGTAAATAAGGCCGGGGGCTTCAGTCCCTGAAGACCGTGCAGCATCTGACGCACTTCATACGGAGCGACATCGTCTGCCCGAAGATGAACGCCGTCGGCTCCCGTGGCAAGCGCGACGTCGGTGCGAGAGTTAACCAGGAGGCGCGCCGATGGCGAATTCTCTCCTACCAGACCGACAATTTCCCGCGCCAGCGCCTCCAGTTCTCTTGCGGTCAAGTCCCTTTCACGGAGTTGGATATAGTCGACGCCGGCACGCGTCGCTTCGGCGATCTTGGCGAGCAGGGCGCTGCGGCGATCGAGTTCGCCGCCACGGAACTGGCTTCGGTCGGTGATGTAATAGAGCAGACAGCGGTCAGCCATCAGCTCTCAGCGTACTACGTTAGATTCCCGTGTGGCGCGGGCGCCCTCGCACGCGAACCTTTGCAGCACATCTAAAGTCGCCGCCGAACCACAAGCCGAGCTGCGGTAGGTTTGGACGGCGCGAAGCCCTGTCTCTCACCGACTCTACTGCTGCCCGGCGAACAGCTTTAGATTCTCAGCTTTCCACCGCATCGCAGCGTAGATGCGATCGCGTCCGCTGGGGTGGTCGAAGAAAATCCATTCTTCGACGGGGCCAGGACTCATCTTGCGGTATTCGCCGAGATGAATCGCTCCCTGCGCGGCGCCGTCCGGCTCACGGGCGGCGTTCAGACCATACATGTCGGCTTCGTATTCCTGCGTGCGAGTGAACGTGTTGTCGATGGGAGTATTAACGAAACCAAAGATGGATATCAGCAGCACCACAAGCGGCAGAACCGCCGTGTCGCCAACGCCCCGAATCTGCCACTTCTCGCCCCAACGCTGGAGCGTCCAGTTGAGTCCCCAGTACAAGTACGCGAAGGCGACGACCGTGACGATCAGCTGATACATGGTGCTTTTGTAAATGTGGTTCATCACGTAGTGCCCCATCTCGTGTCCCATCACTGCTTGAATTTCTTCAGGCGATCCTCGGCGCAAGAGATTGTCATTGAGGGTAATGCGCATCGTATTTGCGAAGCCGCTGACGTTAGCGCTCATTCGCGTCGTCTGCTTCGAAGCATCGATCTCGAACACGTCTTTCGCGGGAATTCCATTGGCCCGCGCCATGCTCAGGATGGGGTCGACAATCCTGGGATCGTCAAGGCGCGTGACTTTGTTGAAGATGGGAAAGATGTATACAGGCGAGATCAGCACAACAAAGATCAGGAATACAATGGTGGCGACCGAACCCCATATCCACCAGGTGCGCGGGAGACGCCGAACAATACCGAAGAGCATCACCACCAAAATGCCGCCCAGCACCAGGTTCACGCCAAGATTTTTCAACTGATCGCCCATCCACGGGCCAAAGGTTTGCGTTGCGAGCCCGTACTTGTGCTCGCGGAAATAACCCTCGTACACCGTGAGCGGGAACGTCAAGATGGTCGTCAGCACCAAATACTGCAGCCAGTACACGAACGTGTGTACCGGCTTGAAGCGAGTGACCCGCTCCGAGAGGTCCCGCATGCGGGCGGACCAGCGCAGGTTCAGCAGCAGCAACGCGACCACGACTCCATAAAGAAAATCCCAAAGAATCAACCAGTAGCCGCCTTCAAAATAGGCGTCGGAGCGGGCCGTCTTATCGGCAGGAATCAGGGCAAGATAGGCATTGGTGGCGGCCGTGGGATCGAAATGCGGGGATGCCTGTGCCTCCGCTGGCACATGCACAATCGTCGGCATTTCGTTGGCGCTGGGCGGTTGCGCAAAGGCGCCAGTTGTGCAGAAGGTGACGCAGAAAACAATCAGGCAACCGAGTGCTGTCGTCAATAATGTTCTTGAAGGCATTCTTGCTTGTCTCCGGGAAAAGCTAACCGTAGAAGTGTATACGGAGTCGGGATGATCTGAGTTCAATCTGTAGAGACGGGGCTTGCCCCGTCTTCTCGGGACGCGGAGGAAAAGGCAGGAAGCCTACAGCGAATGATTCTCGCGAATGATTCTATGGGCGGAGCTTACGGCCGTGTCTTGGCGATTTCCGGAGCCGCCGGTTCGCCCGTCCGCTTCGGTTGTTGCGGGGTCAGATGGTATTTGGTCAGCCCGTCCTTCAGGAATTTGAAACTCTCCTCCGGTGAATCCGACATCTTGAACAGAGCGAGATCCTGCGCTGAGATCGTGCCGGCGTCAACCATGGCTTCGAAATTGATGATCTTCTTCCAATAGGAGCTGCCGTAGATCACGACAACAATTTTCTTGGCCAGCTTCTCGGTTTGCGCGAGGGTGAGGATTTCAAAGAGCTCATCCAGCGTGCCAAAGCCGCCCGGAAAGATGACCAGAGCCTTGGCCAGGTATGCGAACCAGAACTTGCGCATGAAAAAGTAGTGGAACTCGAAGTTGAGCGAAGGCGTGATGTAGGGATTCGGGAACTGCTCAAAGGGCAGGTTGATGTTGAGGCCGATGGTTTTTCCTCCCGCCTCGTGAGCCCCAAGATTTGCGGCTTCCATAATGCCCGGGCCGCCGCCGGTGGTAACCACAAACCGGTGGCGCTTGGCCGGGATATGGGTCGACCACTCCGTCAGCAAGCGAGCCAACTGGCGCGCGTCCTCGTAGTAGCGAGCCATGTCGACGGCCGCTTCGGCGCGCTTCATCTCCTTGTCCCTGGGTTGCTGCTGCGCGGCGGAGCCGGGAACGCCGTTGTCGCGGACTTCGATCAGACTTTTCGAAGCCTTGTCGTGGCTGTGAATTCTGGCGGAGCCGAAGAAGACGACCGTGTCCTGGATCTGTTCACGCCGGAAGCGTGAGAGCGGCTCGCTATACTCGGACAGCAGGCGCAGTATTCTCCCGTCCGGACTGTTGAGAAACGCTTCATTCTGATAAGCAAGAGGAGCGGCCTTGAGCTTCTGATCGGTCATATTTATTGAGACATTAAGTCATTGAGACATTGAATCATTGAGGTATGGAATTATCGATTGAACGGTCCAATGCTTCAATGACTCAATGCTTGAATGATTCAATGGATTCATTCCTCTCGATATTGAATGGCCTCCCAAAAGCCGATCCACACATTCAGCGCGCCCAATCCGGTCGAAAGTCCGCGCGCGAAGCCGCTGGCTACCACGGCGCGAAGCACGGGATAGGGAAGGAGAAGCGGGTTGTCGGACCACTCCGGTCGCCAAGGCAAAATCATGAGCATTACCCCGATTGTCGCGCACAAAAACACGAAGAGAAGCACCCCGATGCGGCGGAGCCACAAATGCGCCGCCGAAGTCGATCGCCTGGAAGAAGACGAGCGCCTGGAATCGGAAGCCGGTCTGGGTGCTTCACCCGCCGGAGACGTTCCTATTGGGGACTTGAGTTCCCCGACACTGGTTGTGCCGTTGGCAAAAGGTAGCTTGGGATCGGAAATCATTACGCGCGTCGTTGTCAGAAAGGCCGTGTCAGTAAGGCCGTGGAGTGAGCGGCATCGGGTCGCAACCCCACGCCGAATCCCAACCCACTTTTTGCATTCTACGACTTCAGGGCCTGAATGCGCTCGGCCACATCGCGATAATCGATGTTCGCGCCGTACACGCCGGTGAAATACCGCAGAGCAGCGGGCTTGTCGTCGGCAATCTCGCACGCCGACCCCAGTTCATAGTTGATAGCAAGCAGCACCTGGTCATCGAGTCCGGGAAGGCTAAGCGCCTTTTCATACCAGCGAATGGCGGCTTCCGGCACTCCTTTGTCGATGAAGCACTGCGCCAGCCAGGTGTAGGTTTGGACTGGCTGATCGAATGCCTTGCCGCGATCGATGGCAGTGCAGACTTTCTGCAATTCGGCGATCGCTTCGTCGAGCAGACCCATTTCTCGGAAGGCGACTCCCAGGTTGTAATGCGTTTCTGGATCGTCGTCGCCGGCAATAACCTCTTCTTCAAGCTCCTGTTTCAATTCGCCAAACATCTCCGAAAGATCGACGCTGCCCGCGGGATGCATGGCCTCGGCTTCAGCTCCCAGGGGACGCACGGAAGCTGCGCTGTAGCTCATCGGAGAAACAGTCGCTGCGGGAATGGCCGGCACGGGAATGGTCGCCGCAGGAACGCTACGGGCCGGAGCGGCGGCGGCGCCTCCTGACGAGGCTGCGATCGCCGGCATGGCCGCGGGGGGTTCAATCTCAATATTGGTCGAAGCGCTGTCTATCGAGCTGCCGATCGCAGACGCGCTTGCCACCGGATCCATTTCCGGCATTCGTGAAACATCCGGCGCGGGCGTGACCGGCCAACCCGGCAGAGACGGAGCATTGATAGCCTGCGTCCTCGATGGCCGGCGCTTGGCAAGTTCGGCGGCGGGCAGCTCTGCCTGGGGAAAAGCATCGCCAAGCGAGGCTTCCAGATCCGCCACCAGGGACGTCAGCTCGCTTGCCTCCGCAGTTGAGGTCTCCGCGTGAGCAGGCTCCGCGGACTGAGAATTGGCGTAGTAGGCCGCCTCGTGCGCGACATCCGCCGGAATCTCAGTATGGCTCTCGCCATGTGTCTGGGATTGGTAGCCAGCCATGAGATCGGGCGAGGCCGAGATCTCGGAGCCGTGCTGATTCTCGATTGCAACTTCGAAATCCGTGGGCTCGTCGGAGGTGATCTCCGTGATTACCGGCTCGGGCTCGTCCGGCGGGCGGATGGCGGATTGCACAGCGGCTCGCAACGGATTGAGAATGCGGGCATCGCTCGTCAGCGATTCGAGCTTCTCCATCCCAACGCGAGCCTGCTCCGTCATGGAGTGCTCGAGATAAAAGCGGATTTCTTCCACCGTCTCGGCGATTTCAGGATTGCTGGAAGCATCGGCGCCGGTTTCGCCTTCTGCGACAACCGATAGTTCCGCCGGTTCCTGGCCCTCGGTGAGAGAACGCTCCCACTCCGACGCAAGGTCGTTGAGGTCGGAGGAAAGCCTGTGCGCGTCGGAAGGAGCGTGCGCCGCCATTTGCTCGACCGCAAATTCCCGATCTGCGGCAGCCGCCGTCGCCGGCCAGGGGGCAGGCGGAACCGCGCCGTCCGCCGAGATGGTTGAAGCCGCGGTCGATAACGTAGAAGGCAACGATGTGGAACTCGATGGAACGGTTTCCGCGGCCTTTTCGTAGCGCACCGCCAATGCTCCGTAGCGCAAGGCTTCGTCCGGATATCCGGAGTCGTGATAGACGCTCTCCAATGTGCGGCAACAGGAGGCGGCTTCAGCAAAACGCTGAAAGCGCGTATGCAAACCGGCCAGGCGTTGGTTCAACCGCAGGTCGCGAGGCGCCTGCGGCAGGACGCCGAGCAGCGGCACGATCGCTTTTTCCGGCAGATTGTAGGAAAGGAACAGATCCGCATCGGTGACCGCCGAGCGCACCGCAATCGCAATATGGTCGGGATAATCCTGGTCAATAACCGGTGCGGTCGCTTCCAACTCCTCCACGATCACCGCCCCTTCTTCCGCGGTGATCCCCATGGCCGCCGATCCGCCCGCCATGAGCCCCAACACCTGCTGACAATTCTGCATGTGCACTGGATTCTCGGGCTCGGCGATGGCCAGCATCTGATACAAATCGCGGGCGCGCGGCAGTTTTCCGTCCTTAACGGAGGCGTGCGCCAGAAGCTCGGCGACTTCGTTGACGTGCGTTTTGTCGCCGGCTTTATTCAGCAACTGCAACAGCGTATCCAGCGCCCCCGAGTCGTCCCGGACGTGGCCGATCATGAAGTGCAGGCTGGCCAGCAGTTTGGTCGAGTTGGTGGCCAGCAGGCGATCGGCATGCCGGCTGTAGACCTCCAGAGCCTCGCGATGTTGACCAAGCCGGGCACAACCCTCCGCCAGCAGAAACAGTCCTTCGGGATCGTTGTGCACCGTCAGCAGTTTCTCTGCGATCGGGGCAGCCTTGGGCAAAGCTCCGATTTGCAGGTACGCCTTCAGCAGATCGCGCAGACCATCCGGATGGGAGTCGATGTCGGAGGCCTTTTCCAGATAAGCGATAGCATTTTTGGGATCATCGACTTGCAGCGCGGACTTCCCGCGCAGCAGCAAAACGTAGCTGTTGCCCGGCTCCAGCACCAGCATTCGCTTGAAAATGTCCTCGGCAGCAGCGAGCGATCCACGCGAGCGCAACGATTCCGCCGCCGCGCTGAAAATATCCCACGCCTCTTTCTTTTTATGCAGCCGGACATATACCTCGGCAAGTTTAACCCGCATCGGCACATTTTCCGGGTCCATCTCCAGCACTTTCTGGAACAGTCGCACCGACTGGTCGAGGTCTCCATTCTTCATGAAGTCTTCGGCGACTTGCAGGTACTGGGCGCGGGCATCGTTGAACAGGCCCTGCTGGGTATAAAGTTCCGCCAGTTTCAGAGAAGAATCCACGCTCGGCTGGAGCTTGGTGATCTTCTTGTACATGGCAATGCCCTTGACGGTGAAACCCTGTGCCGCATAGGCGTCGCCCACCGTCTTAAAGCATTCGATGGCCTTGGCGCTGTCCCCAAGACGCGAGTAGAGGTCGCCGATGGTGTTGTTGACGGTAAGGTCCTTGGCATCGTGCTTCAGGACCTTCTCATACTCAGCGATGGCATTCTGCAGCTTGCCCTGCTGAACAAACTTTTCCGCGGCGCTGAGAACCTTTTGTTTGTTGAAGCCAAAACCAAACGCCATAGGGGTGCGGACTCCAGCCTTTTTCCCGCCGATCGCTGGGCGATTCCGCCAGCATAACCGGCCGGGCCAACCCTCGCCGGGAGATTCCCAGGCGAAACCCCGCAACCGCGAAACCAGAATCGCAGAAAAGATCGCGGAGTAAACTGATTGTAAGGCCGGGCACGGTTGGTCCGATGGTTACCGACGATTACCAGGCCTTCCGAAAGGGAGTGTACGTCCGGTTGGGGAGAACTGCCTCGGTTCCCTTGTCCTCAGGCTGCGCCTTGCTCGTCTGTTTACATTCAATAGCAACGTTCAGAGAGTTCTGCGCTCGCTTGTTCCAGTGATACGCTGTTGTGCGGACTGTTGTGCGGACTGTTGACCGGACTCAAATCGAACATGCTCATAGAAATCGGACATGTGGAGGCGATCTTCCGGTATCCCGTCAAGTCCATGCGCGGCGAACAGCTCGATGCCGCCAACCTGGGCTGGCACGGCCTCGAGGGTGACCGACGCCTGGCCTTCCGGCGGATGGATGATGACAACCGCGCCGGTTTCCCGTGGCTAACCGCAAGCAAGCTTCCCGACCTGCTCCGGTTTGCTCCGCATCGCCGTAAAGATGCTGATCGTGAAGCCGCTGCTCGTGAAGATGCTGCTCAGGGAGACCTTCTTCTACCGACCCACATTCGCACACCGGATGGCGAAGAAATGCCTGTCTTCAGCGATGACCTGGCCGCCGAGGTCGGACGCCGTTACGGGGCTCGCGTGCAGATGATGCTGTTGAAGCACGGCATCTTCGATGAAGCCAGCATCTCCGTGATCGCCCTCGATACCGTGCGCGAGATTTCGCAGCTCGCCGGCCGGAGCCCCGACGTACGGCGATTTCGCCCGAATGTTGTCGTCCGTTCCCTGCGACCGGCTCCCTTCCAGGAGGACGAGTGGGTAGGCGGTGTGCTCTCATTCGGCAACAAGGATGACGATGACGACGACGCCCCGGCCATCTCCGCTACCATGCGCGACCTCCGCTGCTCGATGGTGAACCTCGATCCCGACTCAGCAAGCTCGGCGTCAGAAGTGCTGAAAGCGGTCGTTCGCGCGAACCAGAACAACGCCGGAATCTACGGCGCGGTCACTCGCATCGGTCGACTGGCAGTCGGACAGACTATACTTTTCCGTCCGGCGACCGAGAAGAAGGAACGTGGGTGATCGATGTCAAACCGCTGCAAAATATGGCAGCGGGTCAGTTTGAATTTGTTTTGAAAGGGCAACGGCTTTACAGCTTGCGGAAATGCTCCGGTTTCGTATCAGGGTATCGCTTCAGCGATACCGTAAGTCCTTCGAAATCAGACGCCCCTTTAGGGGCTGAGGAAGCAAAATCCACTTTTTCCGCATCTCTTTAGCCATACCGAAGCTGACACTTCGCCGACCACGATCGACACACCATTAGGAGAACTCCATGCAGAAAATCACTCCCTTCTTGTGGTTCGACAGCCAAGCCGAGGAGGCAGCAGACTTTTACACGTCCATCTTTAAGAACTCGAAAATCCTAAACATAGCCCGCTACGGAGATGCAGGTCCCGGACCAAAGGGATCCGTCATGCTCGTCACTTTCCAGATCGAAGGCCAAAGGTTCATGGCGCTGAATGGCGGCCCGCACTACACTTTCACCCCTGCTATCTCGTTCTTCGTCGACTGCGAAACGCAAGCCGAAGTAGACGAGTTATGGGAAAAGCTCTCCGCCGGTGGATCGGAAGTGCAATGCGGATGGCTGAAAGACAGATTTGGCCTGTCGTGGCAAATCATCCCGAAGGCGTTGATGGAACTGATGCAAGATAAAGACCCGGTTAAGTCCCAGAGAGTTTTCAAAGCGATGCTGGGGATGACCAGGATCGATATCGAAGGCTTGAAGCGAGCCTATCGCGGAGAATGAAGGCAAAATGAAATCAGACAAAATTTAAGGATTAAGGAGCGCGGTATGAGCGGAGTTCGGGTTCTGGTAGGTACCCGCAAGGGCGCATTCATTCTTACGGCGGACGGCAAGCGTGAAGAGTGGGAAGTCAGTGGCCCGCATTTCGCGGGCTGGGAAATGTACCACCTCAAAGGATCGCCCGCCGATCCCAATCGCATCTACGCCTCGCAAACGAGTGGCTGGTTCGGCCAGATCATCCAGCGCTCCGACGACGGCGGCAAAACCTGGCATCAGCCGGGAACCCCCGCCGGACAGCCGCCAGCACCCGGTCCGCCGAAGAGCGCGAGCAATAAATTTGCCTACGACGCCGCTGTCGCGCCCCTCACCACGCATCAGTGGCATGACGGCACGCAGCATCCGTGGGAGTTCAAGCGCGTCTGGCATCTCGAACCATCGCTCACCGATCCCGACACCGTCTACGCCGGAGTCGAAGACGCGGCGCTGTTCCGCTCGACCGACGGCGGCGAAAACTGGAAGGAGCTTCCCGGCCTGCGCGGCCACGGCACCGGCCCGAAGTGGCAGCCGGGCGCGGGCGGCATGTGTCTGCACACCATTATTCTCGATCCCAGCTCTCGTTCTGGAGAACCGCAACGGATGTACATCGCCATCTCGGCCGCGGGCGCATTCCGCACCGACGATGGCGGCGCCAGTTGGAAGCCGATCAACCGCGGACTCTATTCGCAATACATCCCCGACCCGCGCGCGGAGATCGGACACTGCGTGCACCACGTCGCCATGAATCCAAAACGCCCGGGAGTGCTCTTCATGCAAAAGCACTGGGACGTAATGCGCTCCGACGACGCCGGCGACAACTGGAAAGAGGTAAGCGGCAACCTGCCCACCGACTTCGGCTTCGCGATCGACGTACACGCGCACGAACCGGAGACGATTTATGTAGTCCCGATTAAGAGCGACTCGGAGCATTTTGTTCCAGATGGCAAGCTGCGCGTCTTCCGCAGCCGCACCGGCGGCAACGAATGGGAGCCGCTAACCAAAGGCCTGCCCCAAAGCAACTGCTACGTCAACGTCCTGCGCGACGCCATGGCGGTTGACGCTCTAGACAAATGCGGAATTTATTTCGGGACTTCCGGCGGGCAGGTGTACGCGTCGGCCGATGCCGGCGATAGCTGGAATCCAATTGTCCGTGATCTTCCCGGCGTGCTCTCGGTTGAGGTGCAGACGCTGGAGTGATCGTCGCATAATGGGAACACGGAAAATTTTAAGTTTTTTGCCCTCCAATATCTGAACGAATGGTATTTAGACGACAACCGCTTCGTCGCCGGCTTCAAGAGCCAGAGCCGGGACGATCGCCTTCGCTATATCCAGGAGGCAGTGACATACTACCGAGTTAACCGAACCTTCGAAAAGATTCAGGAGGAAAAGAGGCTGGATAAAGCGCTTTCAGCGCTCGAAGCCACGAGTTGTTCAATTACCGACGAGAACGTGGATTCGATTGTGTGTGATCTTGCGGGAACGTTCCGCTCAATTTATAAGAGAAATGCGATTTCCGCAGCTTCGAAGCTCCTTTGGATTCGTCATCAAGCTCCTGCCGTGATTTACGACGACAACGCATATCAGTTTCTGAAAAAGACATACGACGGCAAATTGAAGGTACGCGATTACCCCAAGTATCGACGAGAATGGCTGACGCAATTCGAAAAGCGAAAGGATTGCATACACTCAGCGTGCGTTGAACTCGTCAGGGTAAAAGACTTTTCGCTTGCTGAGACCGTCGACGACGACGGACTCACGCGCCTAGTCGGGAACAAATGGTTCCGTGAGAGAGTCTTTGACAAGTACCTCTTGTGGAATGGGGAAGGGACATGATCCGCGTCATCCTTCCCTTCCACCTCCGAGCCCTGGCGCACGTCGGCAGCGAGGTCACGCTCGAAGTCACTGATCTGAAACCAGGCCCAATCACGCAGCGCTCAGTCCTCGACGCGCTCGAGGCCCGCTATCCCATGCTGCGCGGCGCCATCCGCGATCATGACACGCTGCAGCGGCGGGCGTTCCTGCGGTTTTTTGCCTGTGAGGAAGATCTGTCTCACCAATCACCGGATGCACCATTGCCCGACGCGGTCGCATCCGGGAAGGAACCCTTCATCGTCATCGGAGCCATCGCAGGGGGCCGAAAGTAGACTTGCCCCGTTTGTTCGTCACAGCTAAACTACTGGCCACTTGATTCCAGATCCGAGGATTTCAAACCTGAACCTGCCACGGCAATCAACCATGGGCGGCGTAAGTCCTTATTCCGGAATACTTTCCGTATAAGTCCTTTGAACCCAAAGATCTGGCGGGAATTTTTCGCTAAGTTGATGATTCCAATAGACCGAGGGGGAAGGGGGAGGGGGTACCCCTAAAGCAGGCTACAAACAAAACCGACAATGATCTACAGTCATTCCCCGCGCTTTTCAATCGGCACAAACTCCCGCGTATCGTGCCCAATCCAGATCTGCCGTGGGCGCGCGATTTTCTGCTCGGGATCGGTCAGCATCTCCTGCCATTGCGACAGCCAGCCGATGGCGCGCGGAATTGCGAATAGAACAGTAAACATCTCCGGCTTGAAGCCCATCGCCTGGTAGATGATGCCGGAGTAGAAATCGACGTTCGGATAGAGCTTGCGCTGCACGAAATAATCGTCTTCGAGAGCGATCCGCTCCAGTTCCAAAGCGATTTCAAGCTTGGCATTGGGGCCCGTAACTTCGAAGACGCTGTCGGCGGTCCGCTTGATGATCTTGGCGCGCGGATCGTAGTTCTTGTAAACCCGATGCCCAAAGCCCATCAGCTTGCCTTTGCCTTCTTTGATCTTTTTGATGTAAGCGGGAACATTGGCTTTGGAGCCGATCTCATCCAGCATGCGCAGCACTTCTTCGTTGGCTCCGCCGTGCAGCGGACCAGACAGTGCGGCGGCGGCGGCGGCCGTGGCCAGGTACGGGTCGCTGTGCGAACTGCCCACGGCTCGCATCGCGTTGGTGCTGCAGTTTTGCTCGTGGTCGGCGTGCAGAATAAAGAGGATGTCAAGCGCTCGCGCCAGCACCGGATTCGCGAGATATTTCGGCTCGACCATCTTCCACAGCATGTTCATGAAGTTTTCCGTGTAGCTGAGGTCGTTGTCCGGATAAATGTAGGGGAATCCGTAAATATGGCGATACGACATCGCCGCGATAGAGGGCATCTTGCCGATCAGGCGCTTGATCTGCAGCAGGCGGATCGCGGGATCATGAATGTTCTTGGCCTCCGGATAGACGCTCGCGAGCGCCGCCACGGTGCTCACCAGCATCGCCATGGGATGCGCATTGTCGCGGAAGCCTTCCATGAATTTCTTGGTGGTTTCATGGAGCATGGTGTGATGCGTGATTTCATGCACCCAGTTCTTCAGTTGGCTTTCAGTGGGAAGTTCCCCGAACAGAAGCAGTGCCGCCACTTCAAGGTAAGTGCAGTTTTCGGCGAGAACCTCGATGGGATAGCCGCGGTAGCGCAGGATTCCCTGATCGCCGTCAATGTAGGTAATTGCGCTGCGGCAGGAGGCGGTGTTCATGAACGCGGGATCGTAAGTCATCAAGCCGAAATCTTCGGAGCCGGTCTTGATCTTGCGCAGGTCCATTGCGCGGATGGTTCCGTTTTCGACGGGAAGAGTGTAGCTCTGCCCGGTACGGTTGTCGGTGATGGTTAAAGTGTCTTGCGGCATCCGTGCTCTCCTGAGAACAGTGGCGGACTGGATATTTTACGCGTTCCGTGGTGAATCCAACAATGCTACCAGCAGCCGGGCAGCCGTAACTGGCACAAATGAATAGCGGCTTTTTAGCTGTTGGGGAAATGTGTTCTTGGAAGTGATCCACTGTCCGGCAGCGGCCTTCGCAAAGTCAACGTTGTTACAATTGGATCAGGCAGTGTTCCCTCCAATTGCCGCTCTGAAAATTGTGCGTCCCGAAAGCTTTGATGACGACATTTGACGAACATTTCGACGTAGTCGTGGTTGGCGCCGGCCATGCCGGATGCGAGGCGGCAATGGCCGCGGCCCGCATGGGGTTGAAGACTGCGCTCTTCACATTGAACGTCGATCTGATCGCGCAGATGTCATGCAATCCTGCCATCGGCGGCATCGCGAAGGGACACCTGGTGCGTGAAGTGGATGCGCTTGGCGGCATCATGGGCGAGATCACGGACGCAGTCGGAATCCAATTTCGCCTGCTCAACACTTCACGAGGACCCGCCGTCTGGTCGCCGCGAGCACAGTGCGACAAGCAAGCTTACCGTCTGAAGATGCGAGAAGTGCTGGAATCGCAGGCGAATTTAAAGATCAAGCAGGCGGAAGTGGCGGATTTAATTGTGGAGACGCAGCTGTCAGGTGTGAGCTCTCAGCTCTCAGTTACACCCGACAGTACTGAGAATCGAGAACTGAGTACTGAGAATTGCATTCGCGGCATTTTGCTGCGCGACGGCCGTCGCGTCTCCGCTGACGCGGTCATTATTACTACAGGAACCTTTCTGAACGGACTGATTCATTGCGGAGAGCAGCAGTATCCCGCTGGACGTTCGGGAGAACCGGCAGCGATTTTGCTGGGCGAAGCGCTCAAGAAGCTTGGCCTGCGCGGATGCCGGCTCAAGACCGGGACGCCTCCGCGTCTCGACGGCCGCACCATCGACTGGTCACGTTTCGAGCGGCAGCCCGGCGATGTGGATCCGACTCCTTTCAGTTTTCGCACGCGGCGCGTTGCCCATCACGACTCGCAGGTACCCTGCTACATCGCATTCACGACGGAAGAGACGCATCGCATCATTCGCGAGAACGTGCATCGCTCGCCGATGTACAGCGGGCAGATTCAATCGACCGGTCCGCGATACTGTCCGTCGATCGAAGACAAGATCGTAAAGTTCTCCGACAAACTGACGCACCAGTTGTTCCTCGAACCCGAGGGTCTGAACACCCACGAAATCTACGTCAACGGTATGAGCACCTCTTTGCCCATTGACGTGCAACTGGCGATCCTCAAGTCGATTCCGGGACTCGACGGCGCTGAGATGATGCGCCCCGGGTACGCAATCGAGTATGACTCCATCGATCCCACCGAACTGAAGCGCACGTTGGAAACGAAAAAGATCGCAGGGCTGTTTCTTGCCGGGCAGATCAATGGAACGTCGGGATACGAAGAAGCGGCGTGCCAGGGAATTATGGCTGGGATCAACGCGGCGCTGCAGGTGAAGAAAAAGGCTCCGCTGGTGCTCGACCGCACGGAAGGGTACACCGCAATTCTGATCGACGACCTGATTTCGAAGGGCACGAACGAGCCTTATCGCATGTTCACTTCGCGCGCGGAATTCCGTCTGCATCTGCGGATCGACAATGCCGACCGGCGGCTGACTCCGCATGGCCGGCGAGTCGGGTTAATCTCGGATGAAGCGTGGTCGGAGTTCGAGGCAAAGCAGCGGCGGCTGGACGAAGTGAAGCAGGTACTAGAGCGGACGAGAGTGACGGGAGCGATGGCGGAGAGGATCGAGTTCGCGTGGGGACAGCCCCCCTCGGCTGTCCCAGCTGAGCAAATCTCGGCCGCTTTCGTTGCCAGCGGAACGGACCTTTCCTCCGCAGTTGGCCAGCCTTTAGCACAACTGTTGAAGCGTCCCGAGATCACCATTGAGCAGCTTGCGCCCGTTCTCAATGATCTGCTGCCCAAGTTTTTCGAAAGAGATTCCTCCGTGTCCTCGGAGGTCAAGCTCTCGTCCGAAATCCGCAATGAGCTCAAGTCGGTCGAAACGGAAATCAAATATGCTGGATACCTTGACCAGCAGCAGCGCGCCATTGAGCGTCTGAAGAAGGCCGAGCAGCGGCACATTCCCGAATGGTTCGATTACCGCGCAGTCAGCGGATTGTCGCGCGAGATGCAGGAAAAACTTGGCAGAGTCGTGCCCCAGACGCTTGGCCAGGCATCGCGGATTCCAGGTGTGACGCCGGCGGCGGTTTCGCTGATCAATGTTTATATTGAGATTCAAGGGCGCCGGCGACAGCAAGCTGCGGCATTGTAGCTCGGCATCAGCGGGCAACCGCCTTCTGCACGGCGGAGCGCAGTTCGTCATACGGCATCGCGCCGGGATGATACATCGCCACTTGTCCGGCGCGATTCAGGAGCACCAGAGTTGGCGTCGTACTCGCTCCGTAAGCGTTGAAATTCTGTTTGCTCAACGGCACCGGCATGTACGCCAGGCTGCCGTAGTAGCGCCCTCGGACGGATTCGATGTACGCCCGCTCCTGTTCGGGAGTGGCGTCGGCTCCTTGCGCGGCGTAGCCGTAGAGTTGGGTTGGACCGATGACGACCAGGCCTTCGGGAGCGAACTCCTGCCGCAAGCGGGCGATGACGGGGACTTCCGCTTTGCAGTCCACGCACCAGTGGGCCCAGAAGAACAAAAGAACCGGCGAACCTTTCAGCGATGCCAGAGCCGGCGGCTTCGGTCCCAGATACTGAGTTACTTGTAACGGCGGCGCGGGTCGGCCAACCAAAGACAGCAGGTTCAGGTTCTTCTGCAGGCGTGTTCGAATGGAAGTATTTCCATAGCGCGCCAGAGCCGTGCGCAGCAAGCTGACGGCTTGCGCATGCTGTCCCTTCGCCGCCATCTCCTGCGCGAGAACTTCGTATGCGGCGCCGAGGGCGATGGGAAGATGAGGTTCGGCATCGAGTTTGCGCTTGCTGGCCGCCAGTTGCTGCTCCGCGAGACGGCGCGTTTCGGTCGCATAGGCAAGCGCTTGATCCCAGCGGTTGGTCGAGGCTGCCCCGCGTGCCATCCATGACAAGGCTTCGAGATACTCGGGACTGACCCCGTGCTGAGCCTTGTAGGCGCGAAGTTCCTCCTCGGCGGCGGGAAAAGAGTTCTGAGCCAGTTGGGCGCGAACATCTCCGATCAGGTCGGTTTGGGCAGACGAGGGAATGGAAGAGGCAAAGCAGAGCAGAGCCGCGACTAAGATGAAACCCAGCCGCGCGATTCGGATACGCATGGATTGATGATGAATCAGGCTCTAGGAAGTTGCAACCAGGAGTGCTATTGCAAATAATTGAAGAGATTGTTCTGCGAGAACTTGCTGATAGCGGCGAGTGCGGCCTGGGTGTCAGTGTTGGATTGTTCGAGATCGCTGGCGGCGGTGGCCAGGTCCACCCCCCCGAGCGTGTTCTGCTGCTCACTGATTTGAAGCTGGGCGGCATTCAGGTAGGTGGTCTGGGACTGCGTCTGGTCGGTGGCGTTGCCATAGAACACGGCCTGCGCGGAAAGATAGCTGGAGGCCGAGGTAACTGCGTTAACCGCGGTACTGATTCCGCTATTGGTCTGCAGCGCCGTGATCAGGTTGTTGACGGCGAGAAAAACGTCATTGCCGGAAGCGGAAAACAGTTGCGATCCGGGCTGGTTGACGGCGAGTTTGTATCCGTTGCCGATCGACACCTCATTGACATCGCTGTTGCCGACATAGTCGACGCCGGATGGCGAAGTTGCGTCCACCACGTATGGCGCAGTATTCGTAATGCTGCCCCCGAACACGTAGTTGCCTTCGTATGTCGTGTTAGCCAGGGTCACCAGTTGGCTCTGAATGCCTTGCAACTGAATCACGATTGCGGCTCGGTCGCTGGCGGAGACCGTCCCGTTGGCGCCTTCGACGCCCAGGCTGATGGCCTGTTGCAACGCGCTGGTGACCGAACTCAGCGTCGAATTGGCGGTCGAGAGCTGGCCTTGCACCGCGCCGATACTCTGCAGATAGCCGCTGTTGAAAGTGGCCTGATCGTTATTCTCGACCAGCAGGCCGGCGGCGGTCGGATTGTCCGAGGGCTCGTTCACGCTTTTGCCGGTCGAAATCTGGAGGGCTGCTTCTTGCGCCTCCAGTTGCGTCTGGTTGAGCGCGGCCAGCAGATCGGGCAAGGGATTCGGATTGACACGCATCGATGTTCGCCTTTTTCCTGCTCCGCTTACTCCTCGGCCGCGTCCATGCCCAGGTTCACGGCATCGAGCAGCAAGAGGTTGATGGCAGAGACAACTTTGGCCGCGGATTGATAGGCCGTCTGATACTGGATGAGGTTGGACGCTTCTTCGTCGAGCGATACTCCGGAGACGCTCCCGTTCTCGTCCTGCAGCTGTTGCAGAATCGAATTGGATGCGTCGGCATCGGCTGAAGTATTCGCCGTATCGCTTCCAATTTGAGAAACTACGCTCGCGTAGGAATCGATCGGTGTCTGCCCATTGGCCAGGGCAGTATCGGCAATCGCGGAGAGATTGGCGAGATTTCCGTTATTGCCGGTGGTACCGTCGGAACTGGCGGCAATCAGCGCCGGGTTGGTCATACTGACGGTCAACGTAGCTGCCGCACCCACTCCGCTCACGGGCGGCGGCGCAAAGATATTCCCGCCAGCCGCGCCATTTAGATCGAAGCCCTTGGCATTGGCGGCGTTGAGGCCATTGGCAAGACCGGCTGCCAGTTGATCGAGACTGCCGCCGATGCTGGGGATTTCCTGGTCGCGAACCTGGATCAGCCCGGCCAGGGTTCCGCCCGTTAGAGAGCTGGAGATGTCGTCGGCCCCAGCAAAGATGTGTTGCACGCCGTTGTCGAGCTGGGTGGTGAGCGCGAAACTTTGCGATCCGGAGACCAGCGCCGTGCCGTTCGAAGTCGCCACCGTGATGCCCTGGCCGGTTGGAATCACCTGCACATCGACCAGCGCGGAAAGCTGCTGGATGAGGTTGTTCTGCGAGTCCACCAGAGTGCCTGTGTCGGCGTTCGGGTTTCCATTTTGCAGAACGCTGATCTGCTGGTCGACGCTGGCGATCTCGGACGTCAGGCTATTCACCTGACTGACCGTAGCCACGACGTTCTGGTCAATATTGCTGCTCTGGGTCTGGAGGCTTTTGGCGGTGGTGTTGAAGTCGGTAGCCAGGGTGTTGGCCGCGGTCAGTACAGCTTGCCGCAACGTCAGGTCACCGGGATCGGGAGAGAGTTGCTGCAGGGCGTTAAAGAAATTGCTGATGTCGGCCCCAATGCCGGAAGTGGAGCTCGCGAACTGGGTTTGAATCTGTTGCAGTTGCGTCATCGATGAGTTGAGCGAGCTGTTCTGCTGGGTTGTCTGATTAATTTGGATCAGGAGCATGGGGTCGCGCAAGCTCGCGATTTTTTGCAGAACGACTCCGGTGCCATAACTCAACGTCCCCTCATTGATCGGAGCCCCGGCGGCGATGTCGGTAACCTCCCGCGAGTATCCTGGCGTGTTCGCATTCGCGACATTGTTGGAAGTGGTAGCCATCTCCTCCTGGCTGATGGAGAGCCCGCTCAGCGCGATCGAAAGAGATCCGAATAGACCCGCCATGCTATTCTCCCGCGAGTTCTCCCGATCCGAGCCGGACTTCAGTTCGTAATTCAGTCCTAAGCAAGCGGGGATCGGGCGTGTAGGTGGGCGCGCAACTGTCGACCACGCGATTCATTACGGCCAGACTGCGCACCAGGTGCCGCAGCAGCGACCGGTGCACGCGCGTGAGATAAAGGATTCGGGCGGAGAGCGCTTCCCACTCGGCTTGCAGACGTGCCGAGTTTTCGTTTTCCGGGGACTTGCCGAAAGCGCGGGAGGGAGGCAGCGCAGAACGCCGCCCTGCTTCGCGACGTAATTTGTCTTCGAGGCTGGCCCATTGGCGGCAAAGCTCTGCCTGATGCGCCGCGCCGCGCGCGATTGCTTCCGCGTCATTTTGCGCCAGTGCCAGGCTGCTCGATTCCAGACTCTCCGCCAGACTGCGCACCAGCGCGAGCCGCTGCTCGATCAGCTGGCTGAGTTCGGGAAGCGAGTTGTTAACAGAATCCATGACGACTTAGGTCTTAGGATTGGGCCGATGGCCGGTGAGGTTACACATCCGAATTACCCTCACGCCAAGTCATCCAGCTTGTGCTGCGGAGTGTCGAGGCCTGGTTCCTGGCTGTTCTCTTCAGTTTCGATCGCTTTCTCGGCCACACCCGGACGCTTGCGCCGGGGGAGCGGGTCGCGTTCCTGGCCCCGTTTCTCCAGCACCCGCAGCAGCGCCGGATCGATCCCGTTGGTAATCAACGGTTCCATAAGTCACTCCGGCTAGCCTTGGGCTCCGGCCAGTTCGCTGACCAGTGCGTTGGCTACGTGACTGGCGGGAACCGAATAATCGCCCTTGTCGATCGCCTGCTGCAGCGATCTGACCTTGGCCTCGCGAATCTCAGGTTGCGCCAATACTTGAGCCTGCAACGACTGTACCCGCGTCTGATCGAACGAGAAGCGAGTTTGGTCCACACCCGCAGCGCTGTTATTCGCCGTACTGCTGGACGCGCTACCCGTAGCGTCTTTCACGGAATCCGCAACCTGTCCGGCGCGGCCCGTCTTGCCTTGATCCGGTGGCTCAACTCCAAAAGTTGTGAGATCGATTCTCATAAATCTTTCCGCTCCTCTCTTGTCTTTTCTATCGGCTGACTCTTAGCAATCCTTTATGCAGCAGCCGCTCTTTCGGCCGATGCAACGCCGGTCAATTCTAAGATCGGCGGAGTCTGGAAAGACTTTAGCGCTTGCAGGGAAACGCCCGTTCAGCCTCCACCCGATACCTTTGGCGGCCCCAAATGGCGCAAGATCAGCTGCGCAATGCCAATCCCGCCCCGGGCTGCGATGGCCTGTGCCAAGGCCTGGGTCGCCATGTGGCGATAATCGCTCGCCCCTGGGGTTTTGGAATCCTCGGAGTCGCCCGCAAATGTCTTTTGCAGGGAGTCGAGCACGGGGGTGAGCAGCATGGCTTCAAAGTCGAGCGCCGCCTTTTCATTTTTCAGGACCGCTTTCGCGGACGGAGGGTTGGCGGCCGCCGGGATGGTAGTTGAAGCGAGAGTAATGTTCATGAGTTTGTCTCCAGAGTCGTTAATCCTTGGTAAAGGTCAGAGGTTAGAGGTCAGATTGCGAATGTAAAAACCGTCGCGCAAACGGCATAGCCCAATCATCAAGTCTCCACGTCTGCAGTCTCCACCGCTGCAACCTGACCCTTGACCTCTGCAATCTGACCTTTGACCTCTGACGTTAAATCACTTCCAGATCGGCATCGAGCGCGCCGGCCGCTTTGATCGCTTGGATGATCGAAATCACGTCGCGCGCGGTCGCACCCATGTTTTGCAATCCGCTGACCAGTTGGTCGATGCTGGCACCTTCGCCGATTTCCAGGCGCTTTGCCGGACTCTCGTTGGTCTTGACCTCGCTCTTCACCTCGGTCTTGGTTTCGGTCTTCACCTCGGTCTTTTCGGTCTCGCCTGCGGCTGCGGTTTTTCCTGCGGCGAGGGGCACGGGCTGGGAAACGGAATACTCGGTCGAGATCTGCACAGAGAATCCTCCGTGCAGAATGGACACGGCTCCCAGACGCACATCTTTGCCCATAACGATGGTTCCCGTACGTTCGTTGAGCACGACACGGGCGCGGCGCTGGACGGGTACCGTCAGGTTCTCGATTCTTGCCAGGACCGCGGTCAGGTTCGTCACGCCGGTGGCAGCCGCATCGACTTCCACTCGTCCGCCGTCGCGGGCGCTGGCGACGGCGTGTCCGAATTCGCGGTTGATGGCGTCGGAGATTTCGCCGGCCGTCGAAAAATCCGGCTCACGCAGAAGCAGCGACACCGGCGCCAGCCGGTTGAAGTCGAAAGCCAGACTGCGTTCCACCCGGCCCCCCGAGGGAACTCTGCCCATGGTTGGATGGTTCATTTGTTTGCTCGCGCCCGCGCCGCCCACGGCATAGCCGCCCACGGCGATCGGGCCCTGAGCGGCGGCGTAAACCTGGCCGTCGGCGCCATAGAGCGGAGTAAGTAAAAGCAGGCCGCCTTCGAGACTCTTGGCATCGCCAATTGAGGAGACGGTCACGTCCAGTTGGGTGCCGGGCCGCGCGAACGCCGGGAGGCTGGCGGTCACAAATACTGCTGCCACATTGGCGACGCGTGCCGTCAGGGGCGGAATCTGCGCGCCCAAGCGCTGCATGATGTTGGCCAGGGTCTGGGTGGTGAATACGGTTTGCTGGCTATCTCCAGTACGGGTGAGTCCAACCACCATGCCGTAGCCGATCAGGGGATTTTCGCGTACGCCTTCGACGCTGGTGAGATCGCGGATTTTGACCGCGACCGGTTCAGTCGCGGAGACTCCGTTTGTCAAGATCAAGAGCACGCCGGAAAACGCGAGCACGGGAACGGTCACCCGCACGGTCGTCCGCACGATTGTCTGAGCGATTGTCTGAAAGATCGCCCGAACGATGATTCGAAAAAGACCAGCGGCCAACGCGGCTTTCATACGAATGAAGCTCCTAGAAGTCCAGAAAACTCAATATCGTGCGCAGCCATCTGCGTGGTGGCCGGACCCCATCGGAGACCACACCCTTGCCTTTGATCTCCAGTTCCAGATCGCCGATCGCATCCGAAGCGACCGTGTTGGTCGGCCCGATGTCCCCGCGGCGAACCACCCCGCGCAGAATGATTGTTTGCTTCTCGTTGTTCATATTGATGACGCGCTCGGCTTCTACGACGAGGTTGCCGCTAGCCAGAACTGCAACTACCCGGCCCGACAAGTTGGTGGTCACGTTCGTGGCTGTAGAAGCCGCGCCTTTGCCCGCCAGCGCCTCCGATGAGTTCAGTCCGAGCAGGCTCGAAACCCCGCCGACATTGATCTTGCCGGGCAGCGAAGTAATGCCCGAACTGGTGTTTAGGGTTCGCGCGGTGTTCACGGAGTTGGCGTTTGACGAGGTGACGCCCTGCACCACCACAATCTCGATCAGGTCCCCGACAGCCATGGCCTTGTAATCGGCGCTGAGAGAGGCCATTCGTCCCGAATCCACCCAGATGCTGCCCAATGACAGCGCGGGCGCGGGCGACTGCCCCGTCTGGACACGGGCAAGATAGCTGGCCAGGCTGTTTTTCTTCGCGTCTGGTTTCGAGGCGTTCAGCCAACCGGTGGTCAGCACGAGCAGGCAACACAGCACGGTTCTCACTTCTGTCTCCTAACTACCGTGGCGACGCGGGTCGTTGCGTCTCCCTCAGCCAGACCGGGCAAGCCCCGTCTCTACGGATTACTGTGGCAAAGCTTCGAGCAGCGCCGGGCCGGTAATTCGCGCCCGGAAAACGTGTCCATCCGGGGCGCGCACGCGGATGACCTCGCCCTCATGGCCGCGTTCCATACAGGTCACACTCGCCGTCATACGCATGTGACTGGAAAGGAACACCGCCGTGGCGCGGTCTCCAGTCTGTATTGTGGGTTTCACCGCAGCGGCCGCAGCCAGCCGCGATCCGGACGCCGGATGTGATCCTGATGCCAACTGGCACGACCGGGCGTGGCCGCCTGCCTGAGCCTCCACGGGGTCAAAAGCCGAATCGGAAACGGAGTTATAAGCATTGCCGTGGACATGGGATTGGACATAGGCCAAAAAGGGAAGGCACTGTCCGGGCGCGCCGCATTCCAAGCGGAATTGAGTGCGTTGGGGACCCTCATCCCAACAGACCGACGTAACTCGCAGACTTTGTCCCGCGAGTGCCGGTAAAGCCGAGGGCAAATCGACATCTTCAAGACGCGGCAGCTGCGGGTCCGCTAGTCCTTGTTGGTGGAGTTCATTCTTCACCGCCTGCCACACTTCTTGCCGCGTCACCGGAGCGGGCGGCGGGCGAGACTCTTCGGCCAGTAACAACGAACTCAGTACAATTTCGAAGCCGAACAGCAAGCCAGCGAAAATGAATCGAGCGATCATCGATCGATACCCAATAGCCATTGACTGGACACGCAATGCTGACCCTAGCCTTTCCGGCCTACTTGCCCAGGTTATTGACCAGTTGAAGCATTTCATCGGCGGCCTGGACCACGCGTGAACTGGCTTCATAGGATCGCTGGGCGACGATCATGTTGATGAACTCATCCACCACGCTGACATTGGATTGCTCGAGATACCCTTGCTCGATCTGTCCCAAACCATCCGTGCCGCCCGGCGTGCCGACAGCGGCATCGCCTGAAGCAGTAGTGGCGAGATACAGATTCTGGCCAATACTGTTGAGCCCGCCCGGATTCGGAAACAGCGCCAGCTGCAGCGTACCCACCTGCTGTGCCGCGGTTTGTCCGGTGAGCGTCACCGACACCGTTCCATCCGAAGCAATCGTGACCGAGGTAGCTGCGGCCGGTATCGTGATTGCGGGCTGCAGCGGATTTCCGGCCGCGGTGACCACGTTACCCTGTGCGTCCTGGTGGAATTCCCCGCTGCGCGTGTACGCGGTTTCGCCCGTCGGCAACAGCACCTGAAACAATCCCTGCCCTTCGATGGCGAGATCGAGCGGATTGCCGGTCTGACTGAGATCGCCCTGCAACTGAATGATCTCGGACGCCGCGGAATGCGTGCCCAATCCAACTTGCAGGCCGGTGGCCACGGTGGTCTGCTGCGAGGCCGCCGCGCCCGGCATCACCATGTTCTGGTAGATCAGATCCTGGAACTGCATGCGGCGGCTCTGAAAGCCGGCTGTGCTGGAGTTGGAGAGATTATTGGCAATCGTATCCAGATTCGTTTGCTGCGCCTGCATGCCGGTGGCGGCGGTGTAGAGTGCTCGAAACATGATGTCCTCTCCAAGACTTTTTTTTAAGACTTCTTTTGCGAATTAGACCTTTGGCAGGTCGGTGGTCGCAATGCGATTGAATTCCGTGTCGAACAGCGACATGGCGCGCTGCAGCATCTCGGCTTCCCGCTGCACTCCGATCAGGGTTACCACCGAACTGATGGGATTGACGTTCGAAGATTCGAGCGCGCCCTGCTTGAGCATCGACTGCTGCGCCGGCTGTGCGCTGCCCGGAGGAGCGAAGAGTAAGCTTCCGCCCTCGGAGGTAAGCGACGTTCCGGGAGCGAAATCCACCAGTTGGATATTGCCGGCGACGGCGCCGTTCACCGAGAGCGTTCCATCGGAAGCGATGGAGACGGCTCCGGTGGGAACGTTGATGCCGCCCTTTTCTTTGAGGGCGGGATTGCCGAGCACCAGATCGCCCGCGGCCGTCACCAACTGCCCGTTGCTCGATACTTTAAAGTTTCCATTGCGGGTGTAGCGGGTGCCGCTGGCGGTCTGAATGGCAAAAAAGCCGCTGCCTTCGATGGCCACATCCAGCGGGTTTCCAGTGGCTTCGAGATTGCCCGCAGTCATGTCCAGGTGCGTCCCTTCGAGCACCCCAAAATTGTTCGTCGCCAGATTAAGCACGTTGGGAACAGCAGGACGCGATACCGCCAGCAACGATTGGAAAGTTGGCTGCTGACCTCGGAATCCGCTGGTGTTCAAATTGGCCAGATTATGGGCGGCTACCTCGAGTGCGAGGCTCTGCGCTTGCAGTCCGGCGCATGATGCATAGAATCCGCTGTCCACGTTGGCTCCTTGTGATCAGACTCATGCACGCCAGTAGCCATGACGCGGAGGGGAATAATTTCGGGAATGACAGTATTCTGAACCGCTTAGCCAGTGGCATCGGGAGGACAAACATTGGACGCGTCTTAGAGTGGGCGGGCGGGGAAAACTTTGCCGGGCAAAAAGAGCAGGTGTCGGGTTTTAGATCTTAGGTCTTAGGTGACAGGTGACAGGAAAGACTCCGTAAGGGTTTTCTCAAGACCTAAGACCTAAGACCTGCCTTGCTAATTCTTCAATTGAAGGCGGATTACAACCGGTTCGTTTTTAAAAAGAGCGACCGTTTGTACTGAACTTCCATCGACCAGCGAATGGAATTTGTATTCTGCGCCGCTGATGACGCTGGGCACGCTGAGCATGCATCGTTCATCCGTACCCGCCAGCTTGTTCTTGAAGTTTCCGGCGATCATGTTGCACATCTCTCCGAGCGCATCCACTACCTGGCCTTCGGAGTCGGCCGCGTCTCCCAACATTCCGTGAGCAATCTGGCCGGCGGTCTGCATGGCGCAACACATCGTCACGACTCCGCATAATGCCCCAGCCAGCCCGACGATGGCGGTAAGACCGCCTTTGACCTCGTGCCCGGACGACTCTGCGGACTTAATCTGGCAGCCCAGCATGATCTCGAAAACTTCCTGCGTCGCTCGTTCGAGAATCGGCAGGAAATTTTCGTGGCGAGACGGACTGGCGAATTCAGTACTGGTGTTCATGGTTTCAATTCCGATTGCCGCTCGACGCGTCGATCAGCTTTGCAATTGCAGACGGACGGCAACCGGTGCGCCCTCAAACAGCAGAACGGTTTCCACGGAATTCCCTTCGGCCATCGAATGCAGGCTATATTGTCCGCCGCTGATGACGCTGGGCACGCTCAACATGCAGCGTTCATCCGTGCCCGCGAGCTTGTTCTTAAAGTTTCCCGCGATCATGTTGCAGATCTCTCCGAGTGCATCCCCGATCTCTTCCGCGGAACTGGTTGCGTCCCCCAACATTTTCTTTGCAATCTGGCCCGCGGTCTTCGCGTCGCAGCAGACCGTCAGAATTCCGCAAAGAGCCCCGGCCAAACCGATCATGGCGGTAAACTCGCCATGCGGCGTGTGTCCTTCCGATGGCGCCACCGGCTTGACGCGTGAGCCCAGCATGATTTCGAAGACTTCTTCGACCGCCAGTTCGAGAACCGGGAGCCAGTTCTCCTCGTGAGAACGGGTGATAAATGAGGTATCTGTACTCATGGTTTCTTCCCCAGCACGGGCAGGACGTGCTCTTTCACCTGGTCGGGAGTGAATGGCTTGCGAATGTATCCGCGAGCGCCGGCGGTAAGCGCCTGCACCACGTGCGATTCGCTGCCTTCGGTGGTGATCATCACGATGGGAATGCCTTTGGCGCATTCCAACCCCGCGGCCTGGCGCACAAATTCCAGCCCGTCCATCACCGGCATATTGATATCGCAGAGGATGAGGTCCAGCTTGTTGTTTTGCAACGCGGTCAGCGCTTCAGCCCCGTTCGAGGCTTCCACAACCTGCTCAATTTCGATGCCCGCCTGACGCAGCGAACGCTCGACGATCTTGCGCATCACCGAGGAGTCGTCCACAATGAGCGCTCGTATCTTATCCATGGGCTCCCATCACTTTGCTTTGCGGTTACGCTTGTCAGGCCAGGAAATCGCCTTGTTGGCATTTTCCGACTGACTTTGATTTACATCGGCAATTCGTTCCGGCGCTTTAGTGGAGCGACGATATAGATCGCTGCACTACCTTTATCCTCCCGGAATCCGCTATGCTTAACAAAGATATGACCCTGCTCGACGCGCCCGCCTACGACCCGGCGAAAGCACGGCTGCGGCGAATCAAAATCGCAGCCGCCATTTTGCTCGTTATCGTCCTGGCGATGTTGGCCTGGATGTACCGCAACTGGCCTGAAGAGCACGTGGTGGATAAGTTCTTCACCGCGCTGCAGCACCAGGATTATGAAACCGCCTACGGTATTTATTTCAACGATCCCGCCTGGCGCGAGCATCGGCAGAAATATTCTCAGTACACCTACGCGGATTTTTATCGCGACTGGGGTCCGGGCGGCGAGTGGGGCCTGATCAGGTCGCATCGAATTTACGGATCGGCCAATACCAAGGGCTTCGGTGGCGGAGGGGCTGTGGTCGAGGTGATTGTCAATGACCGCGCCGAGCACGCCCGCATGTTTGTGCAGAAGTCAGATAAGACGCTGACGGTGTATCCGTACTAGAACTGTGACCGCGGATGCCCGCGCGCGGTTCTCCGCAGATGTCATGCCGCCATGGCCGCAATCTGCACCAGCGTCTTCTGCAGCGACGCCTCATCCCCAACCGTAAGACAAGTCTTCGAGCGGTCGATTTGCCGCATCAGTCCCCACAGGACCTTACCCGGACCAACTTCGATGAAGAGACCGACTCCCATTTCGATCAGAAGCCGCACCGAGGGCTCCCACTTTACGGTTCCGGTCACCTGGCGAATCAGTGAGGCGCGCGCGGCATCGGCGGAATCGACCGGTGCAGCGTCGACATTGCAAACCACGGGGCACGATGGATTCTGAAAACGCAGCGCGTCCAGATCTTGCGCCAGACGATCCTGCGCCGGTTGCATCAGCGAACAGTGGAAAGGCGCGCTGACCGGAAGGCCCACTGCTTTCCTGGCTCCGCGTTGGTGGGCAAGGTTGATGGCCCGATCCACTGCGCCCGCGTTTCCTGAGATCACGATCTGCTCGGGCGAATTAATATTTGCCGCATGGCAAACTTCACCGTGCGCCGCCTCGGTCGCGATTTCGATGACTTTTTCGAGCGGCACCCCAAGAATTGCCGCCATCGCACCTACGCCCACCGGCACCGCTTCCTGCATATATTTTCCGCGATTGCGAACCGTCCGCACGGCATCGGCAAAGGGCAGGGTGCCGGCGGCGACGTGCGCTGAATACTCGCCCAGGCTGTGTCCGGCGACAAAGTCGGGCTTCAGACCCTTTTCCTGAAGCACGCGCCATGCCGCGACCGAAGCGGTCAGAATTGCCGGCTGCGTGATCTCGGTCAACTTCAATTTTTCTTCCGGACCTTCAAAGCAGAGCTGCGATAGCTTGTAGCCGAGCGCCTCGTCGGCCTCGTCGAAGGTTCGGCGCGCGACTTCGTAGTTCTCGGAGAGGTCTTTTCCCATTCCAACGGCTTGCGAACCCTGACCGGGAAAGAGAAATGCGATGGAGGAAATTGAACTTGTCATTTAGCCGAGGCGATGCTCCGATGAACACGCTCGGATCGTGGGCGGGACTGCCGACGTGGTCGGGTTTTGTGCCATGAGGTGGATACCCCCCTCCCCCCCCTGTTTTTCCGATCTATTAGAATCATTGGATTAGCGGTGTCTTGTCGGCAAAATATTCAAAAACAATGACTTATATCTAAAATATTCAATAGTAAGGACTTAACAAAGCCCCATCTATTAGAATCATACAGTTAGCTGGGGTAGCTCCTGCAAATTCTTCAGGAATAATGACTTAACTTCGCGAGAAGTCTCCGAAAACGGATTTGGGGCAGCTTCGACGGGCGTCTGCGGTTCTGACGCACCTCGAAACTGCCCCAAACCAAACCTTATTTTCTCGCGCGGTGGGTTGGAAGTCAATACGTTGATTTAGTGATTTAGAGTGATCTCGCGGCCGCGCGGCTTGACTTCCGTGTTCGGGATGGTCACGCTCCGGCAATGATGGAAAGTAAGAGTACGACCGAGAGCGCGCCGCGCGCTCGGTGCCCCGGACGGGATCGTGAGTGTAATCGCGATATTTCGCCAATCGACCACCATCACAATCAAGCTTTTGGGAGAATCTGGTCCAGAATCGACGGGTCCAGAGCTTTGCGTTTAGTCGAGTCGAACCTAACGGCGTTAACGGGTATTTGCCCCATGCACGCTGATCTCGCGTTTTCAAGGAACAGCCAAGTACCCTTTGCCAACGATGTCTCCGCCGACTCGGGTAGTTCATAGACGGAATAGCTATCCGGGTACTCGTCGAGGTCGTCGTCAAAAGGGCTGTCCAAGAGCAGAAGCTTGCCCCTGTAACGCAAGACGATTGCGCGGGGGACATCGTAAAAGTCCACGTAACGAAATGGAACCATGGTGCTTGATTCTATGGGGACGCCTTGCACCAGACAACCCCACGGTCGAGAGTAGGAAGTCTACCAATGGGGTGTTTTGGCGTCGATGAGTGTAATGGGGATGTTACAACAACTGCGAAGCGCTGCTGGCTATAATGGACCTCGTGTGGCAGAAGTTTCACGTCCTGACGCGAGCACAGGTTTTTGTCCTCGCCTGCGTGTGCGCCGCTATGATTGCACTTGCGGTTGCGCTTGCTTCGATTCCCGCTGACGGGACTTCTTGGAATCGCTTTCTTGGACCCTCGCGGCAACTCGATCCGTTCATAAATTTCGGTTCGGCCTTTGTGTCCGTGCTTCCACTCTTTCTCGGCTACTACCACCTGGGCCGGCTTGGAACGTTTTTAGGCGTCGCCATTTCGGCTTTGACCTGCTTCACGACCCGAGTCAGCGCGGCGCTCATCTTCGTATTCCAACTCGCCGGACGTTCGGTGGTGTTGCAAGAGGCTACATACGTAAGCATATGGATGCTGATTAGCGTTCTCGTCTTGTGGACGCACGTAAAGGCGACCAAATCCCCTGCTGTAAAGGACGCACAGCGGTTGTTGGCATCTCCCTGATCTTCAAAAGTTTTCCGTTGGATGAGTCGCTACAGGGCAATGAGTGTAATGGGGATTTATCGACAATTAGGCTCGCACACTTGAGCCAACCTGCAGCATGTTCAGATGGCCTTCGAGGCGCTTTATGCTCATTGACCACGTCGCCCACGGGACAAGAAGAGGGAATGGAACTTGATAGACGATTGTCCACCCGTGTGATTGAACTACGTTATCTCGCAATTTATCTATTTCAAAGGGATTCTGTTCAGTCTTGCATGCGACAAAAGTGCGGTATATGTCGCGGTATCCCTCAATAACGCTGTCGAATATCACAATCGACATTCCGCTTTGCTGTCCCTCGATTACGTTCCACACCTGTCTAATTTCGTTTGCTGGCGACCATGCAAGTGAAAATGGAATGGGAACAGGTGGCTTAATCTTCCGCAATGTGAGCCACCCCCGGCCCCAAGCATACCTCCACCTGAAAGCGGAGGGACCAATGTACTGGAGACCCCATCGCGCAGCAAAGGCGCGCATCGCGCGCGCGCGAAACAGCAAACTGGTTCTGACCAAGCCAACGATCAGAGCAATAACGGCAAGCACTGGAAGGAACTTGAGCAATATCACAGCGGATATTTTGATTTACTGACATCCTGATGTCCAGCGATGATTGTTGCAAACAGGCGATTACACTCACGACGGGTCAATGAGTGTAATTGCGATTTATCAACAACAACCCACCTAGATCATGCTCGGCGCACCAAAAAAGGCCGGACGATTTTGCTGTCCGGCCCAATGAAGTTGCCGAAGCCTGGTGGGCTAAGGCTAGGGCTTTACGGTCAGCGAGAAGCTTTCCAGACCCGGCGGCGACACTCCATTCGTTGTTTCTATCCAAAAGGGAAACACTCCGCTGACCGCCGGCTTGCCGCTGATCGTGGCCGTCCCGTTGCCGTTGTCGTGGAACGTCACTCCGGCAGGCAGTGATCCGACGACCGGTGAGTAGCTGAGCGCAGCAACTGGGTATCCAGTGGTCGTGACCGTGAACGAACCCGTCACACCTTTAGTAAACGTCGCATAGTTCGGGCTCGTAATCGCGGGCGCTTGATCCACGGAGAGGGTGAAGCTCTGCATTGCGTTCGGCAATACGCCGTTGCTGGCCGTGATTGTGATCGGGTAAACCCCGCCTGTCCCCGCCGCCGGAGTCCCGCTAAGCGCACCCGATGTAGGATTCAACGTCACCCCGCTGGGCAGCTTGCCGGTCTCGGTAAAACTCATCACCGCCGGAATCCCCGAGGCCGTTACCGGAAACGATCCCGCTGCGCCCGTCTGGAAGGTCGTTTTGTTGGCGCTGGTAATCGCCGGAGCCTGCCCGATGTTCAGAATCACCGTGCAAGCGGCCGTCACCGGATTTGTTGTGTACATGTTCCCCGACAACATGCCTCCGCAAGTACCGCCAACGCCGGTCACGGTATATCCCAGGTTGGCGGCCACCGTGAAAGTCGAAGCCGAGTTGTAATTCACCGTCTGCACGGTACTCGGAGAAATCGTGCCGTGAGTGTTATTCACGCTCGGTGTCACCATGTATGTGTTGATGGCAAAGTTCGCAATCACCGTGCAGTTCGCGGTCACCGCTCCGGTCGTGTACAAGTTCGAGCTGAGTGTGGCGGAGGGGCAGGTTCCGCCGATCGTGCCAATGTGATAGCCCGTGTTCGGCGTCAGCGTGAAAGCCTGCGTCGACCCGTAATCCACCGTCTGCACCGTGCTCGGCGAGATCGTGCCACTGCCAGATACGCTCGGCGACACCATGTAAGTGTTGATGGTGCAAGCGTGGGTGGAACACGAGTAGCCCGTGCTGCAATCGCCGTTGACGTTGCAGCCGCCCGCGGGTTCGCACGTATTATTGACGCTGCAGGCCCCCGATTGGCAAACCACAGTACTAGTCAGCCCAGTGCATGGCCCATCTCCAACCGCGTAGCCACATTCATTGTTATTGGTGTCGCAAACACCGGATTCACAAACCAGCGCACCGGCCTGCGCCGAACACCTGCCGTTGAGCACCGGGTCCGTGTGGCCACTGTCCATGGGCATCATAGCGCTGTTGGGCAGTTGCGAAGCGCAGCTCTTTGCCGTTTCGTTACACCAGTAGCCCGAAGCGCAATCGTTGTCCAGGCTACATCCCATGCCTGTGCCGGTCAGAGGAACGCTCTGTGTGGCCGAGGATGCGTTGAGCGCGTTGTCGGTCACGGTAAGTGTGCCCATCAGCAAACCATCTTTCATCGGCGCGAAGGCTACGCCCACGTTGCAGAGCCCCCCCGGCGCCAGCGGAGACGAAGTCGAACACGTGGTTGATCCGGAATCGACGCTAAAGTCTGTGCTGGCGGCGAAGTTCATAAACGTCAGCGCCGTATTCCCGATATTTTGCAGCGTGACCGTTAGCGGACTGCTTGTGGTGCCTGCCAGTGTGGATGGAAAGTTCAACGGCGATGCCTGCGAGCGCTGCACCAACTGCACGCGACTATTGTTTTGATCGGCGATGAATAAGTCGCCGGCGGCATCGAGCGCGAACCCTTCCGGACTATTCAGGTCGCCGGACACGGAAACAGAGCAGGAGTTATTCCTGCACCCAGTGGGAAACTCTGTGGCCCCGCCGCAGCCGTCGAGCGCAAACACATCCCCGGCAGCATCCACCGCCACGCCCACCGGACAACCAAGGTTCCCGAACGAGGTCTGGGGGCCCACGGAAGGGATCTCAACTAAATACGAGAAGATCGGGTCGGCGACGAATACATTACCCAGCGTGTCCACGGCCGCGCCGAAGGGTCCATCCAGTCCGCTGCCCACGGTGGTTTGCGTGCCGTTCGCAAACACCTCCCACATCTGATGACCGGCATAATTGTCGGGGATAAAGACGTCGCCATAGCCATCCAGCGCCACCGACCCTGGAACCCCAATGCCGCTGCCAATATTGGTTTCGCAGGAACTGCTGCTGCACCCAGGCGGAATGACGTAGGCCTGTTGGTTGCATCCGTCGCCGTCATAAACATTCCCCGCGCCGTCCACCGCGGGACTGGATGGGCATTGGAACCCGCCGCCCCAATTCACGACGCAAGAAGGGACGCTGCTGGGTGTACATCCCGGAGGAAACTCCTGTATGGAGCTGGCCTGATCGGCAAGAAACAGGTTGCCGGAGGCGTCCACGCCTGCGCCTTCCGGATGACTTATGCCAAAGAGCGTGGTTTCGGCCCCGCCGGGGAATGCTACTGCCGGCCCTTCGCCCACGCCCCGAAGCAGGGTTGTTAGCAGCAGGTTGCCCGAGTTGCCGAAAAGTTTGACCGCGCCCTGGCGAAGTCCCGGCGCAATCGGGGCAAACTTGACGGTCACCGCGCAGGGCGCGTTCGCGCCCAGACTGCCTGTGCAGGTGTCGCTGACCTTTGTAAAGTCCAGGTTCGGCGCGCCCTGGGTTAGCACGTTCACCGTGCTGACGGTCACCGGCGAAGAGCCAACGTTGAAGTTCAGCGTCTCGCTCTGGCTGCATGGAGCGGGCGTTGACTGTCCCGAAGGGCAGACGTTAGCGCTTGCGAAATTCACCGGAGCTGGACTGAAATCCCATACTTCGTTGTTGAAGGTGTCCGTAACCAGAAGGCCGCCAGCTCCATCGGGAGACAGAGCCCGAGCTTCCTTGATTCCGGTGCCTATCGCAAACAACGATCCACCGCCTGCCGGATATTCCACAAGACGGAAATTGCCCGTGTCGGCAACAAAGATATTTCCCTTCGTGTCCACCATCACACCAAAAGGCGACTTCAGACCGGTGATTGGCAGCGTAATGGGCGAATTTTTGCCCGACGGTAGTTCCAGGATTTTATTTGCAGTGGTGACCGCCATGTATATATTGTCCGAAGCGTCCACCGCCACGCCAAATATATCGCCTACCCCGTTGACCAAATTTTTCAGAGTCCCGCCACCGGCCGGCAGTTCGAAGAGCCCGTCAAACCCATCCGCAATCAAAACATTCCCCGACGGGTCGATGGCTAAATCGGCAGGGCCAACCAGGTAGCTGGCGACTGTCTTCTGAGTTCCCCCCGCTGGCAGCTCGATTACGGTGCCGTTACCGAAATCGCCAACATATAGATTGCCGTTCTGGTCCACCGCGACTGCGTCAGGATCGTTCAACCCGGTAAGTGGAACTGTGATCTGTGGTCCGCCGCCAGCGGGAAGCTCCACCACCCGGACGTTGAAGCTATCGGCAATGTAAACGTTGCCGCTCGCGTCCTTCGCCGCCTGCCAGGGGCCACCCAGTCCCGTAGTGGGAAGCGTGATCTGGACATAGTCAAAGGTCACGCTTTGTGCATATACCGGAGTGGCAATCCCGGCGCTCACCAGCAGAAGCGCGCCAGCGGCGAACGACAGGAATTTCACTGGGACAGAAGGCTTAATGGCAGAAAACGGGTGGCGGATAGTCATAATTCGCGATCTCCGGGGTACAGCCGGTACCTTCTACTATTACTAACGCGGAACAGTGATATTCGGCGTGCGCTGACCAGTCAGTCTTTCGCTAGACGCATCGCGCACCAGACGCATCGCAAAACACAGCCAGACGGGAGCAACCCAGAGGCGTATTACGTTTGGCAATAAAACTTCAGCAACTCAACGGCAGTAAACAGTTTTTCGACCCGAAAAAGGAGAGCCCTGCGCCGGCGGAGCACCCAGGTATGGGGCTCGTGCCCGACGACCTACGAAGTATCCACATGACCAGAGCTTTGGTCAAGATGAAACAAATTGCGCGTTTACCGCAATCGCAAGGTTCTTCGGCTGACTTTTTCCCACATCCTTCGAGGAATCCAAGGCTGAGATGCGATGCTGCAATCGCTGGAAAGAGTCCTTCAATGTGTCCTCAAATGGCCTGTTTTGGCGCTAACATGTTAGCTACGGGCGCTCATTAATCACGGAGGGGCGTGATTGCACAGGCAGCGGAGGGTAATCTGGTCGTAGTCCTTGACGAAAGAGTAAGCGAGTTACCGCAGCGGTGAACCTGCGTCCACACAAAGTCAAGGGCAACACGGACTCTTACGTCGTGACAGCCACGCTCAGTGCGGCTAACTCACGCTCGATGGTTTCGTTAACTTTTGCTTCGGCGAATTCTGCGGCCACGCGCACCGCGTTCTTGATGGCATTCGTATTCGACGATCCGTGCGTGATGATGCATACGCCCTTTATGCCCAGCAGCGGGGCTCCGCCATACTCGGTGTGATCCAGGCGCTTTTTGAAATCGGAAAACGCGTTACGTGAAATATAGGCACCCACCTGCCTTGTGATCGTCGACTTCAGAGTCTCTTTCAGCACGGCGCGCACCAGCCTGGCTACGCCTTCGGAAGTCTTCAGCGCTACGTTGCCTACGAATCCATCGGCGACGATTACGTCCACGTGGCCGTTGTATAAATCGCGGCCTTCCACATTGCCGATAAAATTGATGGGAAGCCGTTTGAGCAGTTGAAACGCCTCGCGCGTCAGTTCGTTGCCTTTGCCTTCTTCTTCTCCAATGGAGAGCAACCCTACCCGCGGATGCTTCATGCCGAAGATCGAGCGGCAGTAAATATCTCCCATGACCGCGAACTGTTCGAGATTGTTGGGCGAGCAATCCACGTTCGCGCCGACGTCGAGCAGAACGGCGGCTGTGTTATTGACCGTGGGGAAGGCTGCCGCCAGCGCCGGACGATCCACCCCGGGCAGCGCGCCCAGCACCACTTTGGCCGTGGCCATGGCAGCGCCCGTATTGCCTGCGGTGACGAAGCCGGCGGCGCGTCCTTCGCGCACCAGCCGCAATCCGACGCGGATCGACGAATCGCGTTTGGCGCGAATCGCCTCCACTTTGTCTTCCATGGTGATGACTTCGGTGGCGTGAACGACATCGACCGGCAGCCGCCGCGCGCCCGGATAGCGCGCCAGTTCGGCCCGCAACTGGGGCTCGGGTCCGATCAAGAGCACGCGGACGCCGTGATGGCGAGCCGCCTGCAACGCGCCTTCGATCTCCGGCTTCGGCGCCCGGTCGGACCCCATCGCATCGAGTGCGATTACGCTAGGCATGGAGGATGACGGACGAAAGAAATTATGACTTACGACTTTTCTGCGACCTCTAAGACATCGCGGCCCTTGTAGGTTCCGCACTTCGGGCAGGCGCGGTGCGGCATCTTCCGTTCATGGCAATTCGGACACTCCGACAGCGAGTGCGTGGAGAGCGAGTCGTGCGCGCGCCGCGTGGCGGTGCGCTTCTGGGAATGTCGTCGTTTCGGATTTGGCATGTGTTTTAGTTTCTCAGTTCCCAGTTCTCAGTTCTCAGTGAACGCGCTTGACTGAGAACTGAGAACTGGAAACGGAGAACTCTCCTTTATTGATTCAGCTTATCGCGTATTTCCTTCAGCGCCGACCATCGTGGATCCTCGACCTCATCCACGCACGAGCACTGAATTTCATTCAAGTTCTTGCCGCAGTGCGGACACAAACCCTTGCAATCCTCGCGGCAAATCGTTTTCAAGGGCAGCGCCAGCAGGACCTGCTCGCGGAGTGTATCTTCGAGCAACAACCCTTCGCCCTGGTAATATCCGATCTCGGCCTCGGCATCGGTGACCGAAAGCTCGGCGTGGCCGGAATCGGTTCCCAACGGCCGGTACAAAAGATCGAAGCTGCGTTCCACTTGATGCACGACCGGATCGAGACAACGCGCGCACGCCACTTCCAGACTGCTTTCCAGCTTGCCCTTTACCCGGATATCCTGCACTACCTTGTGCTTGCCGTGATGCTCCTCGACCAGATCGGCCCGGCCCTGGGTACGAAGGGGCGACCGTTGCCTGACTTCCTCCCCGAGATCGATCACACCCGGCGCAAACTCTTCCCAGAAATCAATGGGGTGAATCTGCAGATCTGCAATTTCGATGAACATCGGAATTGGAACCGGAACCTCCGCCGCCCCCACTCTAATTAAGTTACCGCAAAGGCCCGCGGAAGTGCACACAGAGACGGAAGTCTCTCAGGGAGCAATGACTAAGGATAACGGCCTAAAAACGAGCTGTCAAGGAAGTGAGAGCTGCGGGAAAGCTACTCTGCATCACCGAAGTCATTCCCGAGCTGGAGGAACTGTGAGCTATACTGATTCTGGCGATGGAGTTCGCCATTAACCGCCCGCACGGCTGATAACTCCTACAGAATTCTGCAGGGGGAGTCTGCCGTGAACCATCTTGCAAGCCATCTCTCGAACTATATCTGGATCGCCCTCGGCGCCGTTGTCGGAGCCAGCGCCCGCTACTTTCTGAGCACCCTTATCGCCCGTGATTTTTCCTCAGCGTTCCCATACGGCACTCTGCTCATCAACATTACGGGCAGCCTCGCCGTCGGATTTTTCCTGATCTTTTCGACCGAACGCGCATTGCTCGACCCGCGCTGGCGGCTACTGGTCGTGATTGGTTTCTGCGGCTCCTACACCACTTTTTCCAGCTATGCCTTCGAAAGCTTCGCGCTGATGGAGCAGGGGCAATGGCTGCTGACCGGCGTCAACATCGTGGGCAGCAACGTGCTCTGCCTCGCCGCTGTTGTGGCGGGCGCGGCAATCGCGCGGGGATTGTAAAATGGCGGCCAGCATTGTAGTGCCGCGGAAGCTTATGGCCGTTCAAGTCACCATCTACCTGACCGAAGGCGATTCCTGGCATCATCGTCCGCTGCATCTGGAGATCCTGAAATACCTGCGCGAAGAAAACGTCTTTGGAGCGGTCGCCTTCCACGCCGTGGCCGGCTTTCTGGGACGCGGCCGAGTCCACACCGCCCATCTCGTCGAAGCCGGAGGCGAGTTGCCGGTTGTGATTTCCTTTGTCGATACCGATGAGCACGTCAACAGAGTTCTGCCGAAGCTGCGCGAGATGGCCGCGCATCGGCTCATTGTGCGGGAGAATGTTGTGATCGAGCAGGGGAGTTTGGACTGAGAGGCAGTGTCCTAAAGGGCACCACCGACTGAGAGCCGCTCTCGTACTGTGCACCACAATGGTGTATAATGGTGTCATGCCGACCAGGAAACAAGTCCGTCGGAGCGTCACTCTTCCCGCCCAGATCGCTCAGCAGGTGGACCGTCTAGCCAAACGCCGCCGCCTCAGCGACAACCGAGTTTTGGTCGAGCTTATCGAACAAGGAATCGAAGCGGCTAAGCAAAAGGAGCAAGCCTTCTTTGAGCTTGCCGAACGCTTTCGCTCGTCCAAAGACGCAGCCGAGATCAAGAAACTCGGGGATGAATTAGGCCGCTTCGTTTTCGGAGAGTAATGCCGCAATCGAAACTTGGTCCCGCCTCCCACCCGCGATCCGCGACCATCTCATCGATCGGATGCGCGACCGCAGGATCAGTGTTGATGATCTCAACCAGCTCCGCCTCTGGATCGAGTCGAAGCCGGATGTTCCCGAAAGAAAGTGGCACAAAGATTTCGGCTCTTTCAAAACTGTGCGGGGAAGGAGGGTACCCGAAAAACCTTCCTCTTGGCGGGCCAAGCCGCCGAGGGACAAAAGTTCTGAAGATTCATTTCATCCCCAACGCCTTTAGCATCCCGTCATCGACCGCCGTCTTCCCGTCTTTCTTCGTGACGACGCCAAACGAACCCGCATAATCCCACATCGTCCACCCGATTCCATTATGCTCGAGCGCGGTCCGCACATCGTGCAGCCAGGCGTCGCGGTCCTCGGGATCGGCATACATCCGATACACGCCAAACTCGTTGCATACCAGCGGAACCCCGCGCCGCCGCGCCCACTCCGCCGCTTGCTTCATTTCGGATTCAATGCGGGCGGCATCCCAGTGATCGCGTCCATAGCGGATCACCTGAAACCGGTCGGCCTCCTCCGGCACCAGCGCCGCCACCCGCGCCGCCGACTCCGGATCCGACGGATATCTCAGGCCCCGCACCCAGTGCCAGTAATACGCTCCCCAAGTCGCGCCCTGATGGGTGAAGATGTGCGGATCATAAAAATGGAAGTTGTAAATGATGTTCGGATCGTGCAGCGGTTCTTGAAAAACCAGCTCATCGTCATCCGACCAGCGCGCTCCGGCCACGACGATCGTAAGCCCCGGCGCGCCCTCCCGGATCGCCGCCGCCAGCTTCATCTGCACGCCCAGCCAGCGATAGCGGTCGGTGAATTCCGGTTCATTCAGAATTTCCAGAAACACGCGGTCCGCATCCCATGTCGCGTAGTGCCCGGCCAGCGCCCGCCAGAAATCGGCAAAGCGCTCGACAAAACTGTCGTCCTTCGCCAGTCGCGCCTTGAGATTGCTGTCCGGATGCAGGTCGATCACCACCGCCAGCCCGTGATCGAGGATCATCTTCACCGCCGCATCGAGATAGCCGAGATATTCCGGCGGAATCTTATTGGGCTCGCGCTCATCGAACATCGGCTGCGGATTCACACTCAAGCGCACGTGATCGAAACCCATGGATTTGATCAGTGCGATGTCTTGGGCGGTGGTCCAGGCTTGAAAATGCTCCGGCGTGTAGCCGCGCTTGTCGTAGACCTGCGCGAACCACTCGCTGGCGTTGATTCCGCGCTTCAATCTTTCAGCCCGCCGGAATGCCAGTGGGGATGCGTATGCGGAAGCGCTTCCACCGGGGCTGCCAGTCTGCGCAATCGCGCTGGCCGCAAGCAGCACTGAGCCCAACAAAAATAAGATCGGTCGCTTCGTTCGACTCATCACTACTAGTACCTTCCCTTTGCTACACGGATGGCAAGATCGATGATCCAATGACTGAAAACCAACTACTGACGACCTAGACTAGCCCATGCTTCCCTGCCAGCGCCATCTCTTCGATATCCCCGACGACGTCGCTTACCTCAATTGCGCTTACATGTCGCCGCTGATGAAGCCGGTCATCGAAGCGGGCGTTGCAGGTCTTGCGCGCAAGGCGCACCCGTGGGAACTTACGCCCGACAAGTTTTTCACGGGGTCGGACGAATTCCGCGCGACTGGGGCGCAGCTGCTTGACTGCTCGCCCGACTGCATTGCCATCGTTCCCTCCGCGAGCTTTGGCATCGCTACCGCGGCGCGAAATTTGCCGGTCAAAAAAAGCCAGAGCATTCTGGTGCTGGCCGAGCAGTTCCCGTCCAACTACTATTCGTGGCACCGACTAGCGGCAGATAACGGCGCGTCCTTGAAGGTCGTTCCCTGGCCCGATGACAATGACTGGACTGCGGCTGTCCTAAACTCGCTGAGCGCCGGTGTGGCCATCGCCGCGCTCCCGCATGTGCAGTGGACAAGCGGTGGCAGGCTTGATCTGGTGCGCATCGGCGCAGCGTGCCGTGAGATCGGCGCGGCGCTAGTTCTCGATCTGACCCAGTCGCTGGGCGTGCTGCCGTTCAGCGTCCGCGAGGTGCAGCCGGATTTCGCCGTCGCCGCCAGTTATAAATGGCTGCTCGGGCCCTATTCCGTCGGGCTGCTCTATGTGGATCCGAAATGGCACGGCGGGAAACCGCTGGAAGAGAATTGGATTCAGCGAGCCAATTCTCGGGATTTTTCGAGCCTGATCCTGTACTGCGAAAATTACGATGACGGCGCACGGCGCTTCGACATGGGCGAACGCTCAAACTTTGCGCTGTTGCCGGCCGCGGTGCGCGCGATGAAGCAGTTGCTGGAGTGGGATGTCGCGCAAATTTCCGAGACCGCCGGCGCGCTCAATCGCCGGCTGGAGAGCGCGGCCGCCGATGTGGGATTCACCGCGCCCCCCGAACCGTTGCGCGCACCGCACTACCTGGCGCTGCGGAGGAAAGAAGCGATTCCGAAGGAACTCCCTGAAATGCTGGCGATGGAAAAAGTGTTTGTGAGCGTCCGTGGAAGTTCGATTCGCGTGGCGCCCAATGTCTATAACACGGTGGAGGACTGCGAGCGGCTGATTGCCTGCCTGCGGCGCATCGCCTGAGTACGTCTGCACCTAAGTGCGCTTGAACCAACGTTGCTCAAGACCTATTGTTTGAGCGCGGCTGCGCGCCGATGCGCCATCTGAGACGCTTCGGTAGCGGGATTTTCCTTTTCCACCTGATCGTAGATCTTTTTTGCCTCGTCCGGCTTCTGCTGCGATTCGTAAAAATCGGCCAATTCGAGCTGTGCCGTCGCCTTGCCGATTACAATCGTAGGCTTGTCGATCAACTGCTTATAAAGATCAATTGCTTGCGCGTCTTTTTTCTCCGCGCGATAAACCGAAGCCAACGCGAACTTGCCCAAGGCCGCGAGGTCTGGGTTCGAAGATCCGGCGGCTTCTTGCAGGCTGCGCTCGGCTGCTGCGTAATCGTCAAGCTGTTCGGAGGTCAATCCCACAAAATAGCGGGCCATATCGGCGGTATGAGTGCGCGGATACTTATCGACGATGGCCTGAAACTGTTTGCGCGCCGCCGTGGCTCGTTCCTGCGTCGATGCGAAGCTGTCCAACCCCGGCTGCGGCGGCATGCCCGCCGGTCGCACCTGCGCTTCAAAGGTGCGGACCGCCGTCGAGAGTTCGGCACTCGCTTTTTCGTCCTGCGTCTGGACGTAGTACCAGCCGCCGAATGCGATCGCCGCAATGACGACAACGGCAATCACACCGACAATGACTTTCGATTGATGTTCGACCGTCCAGTGGGCGGCGTTCTCGGCGGCGTCCAATGTAGTTTTTCTGAAGCGGTCTTGTTTCAGTTGATGACGGGTTTCTGCGCGCACGGGCTTCCTTTTTGGCTGGGATGTAGGCTGGTTATTGTTTAGTCTAACAGGCGGATTTCGCGAGCGTCAAAGCGGGACTTTGGAATCGCTTCTTGCGATTCCCGGCGCTGAAGCGCCGGGCTATTTTCAGTCGCCCCTTTGGGGCTGGGTAAGGTCGCCGGATGAGCGACGATTTTGTGAGATTCACCATTCGCTTCGGACTCTTTATTTCGGGTCCGTCCGATAACTCCAGAACCCACCCATCTTCTCCCGAAGAATGTGGAAAGGTGCCTCGTGAATTTCGGGAGTCAAACCCGTTACGGCATCTTCCCGCACCGCCTCTTCAATCAGGTGGTGCAAGGGCGCAAGCTCGCACACCGGATCGGTCGCGCCCGCATCTCCCGTCAGCAGAAAAGCCTGGCAACGGCATCCGCCGAAGTCTTCTTTGCGGCGGTCGCAGGAGCGGCAGGGCTCGGGCATCCAGTCTTCGCCGCGAAATTTCTGGAAGGCTTCGGAGTTTTGCCAGATCCAATCGAGCGTGTGTTCGCGCACGTTGTCGAAACGCATCCCCGGAATCACACCCGCCGCATGACATGGCAACGCGCGGCCGGCGGGATCGATCAGCAGCAACTGGCGTCCCCAGCCGCCCATGCAGGCTTTTGGGAAGCGGGCGTGGTAATCGGGAACGACCATGTCGATGCGAACCTTTCCGCGCAGGCGCTCCTCGGCCGCGGCCACCACGGCTACCGCACGGTCGAGTTGCGCGCGCGTGGGCAGCAACGCCGAACGGTTTTGCAGCGCCCAGCCGTAGTATTGTGCATGCGCGATCTCCATGCGATCGGGATGGAGCGCCTCGAGCGCGGTCACCATTTCCTCGAGATGGTCGATGTTCTGACGGTGGACGACCAGGTTTACGGTGAAGGCAAGGCGATGGTCGTGGGTCTGATGCTCGCGAATCCAGGCGGCCAGTTCAAGTTTGTGCGCGTGTGCTCGCGCTCCTGCGATCCAATTGGCATGGCCTTCGGTTGAATCCTGAAAACTTAGTTGAATGTGGTCGAGGCCTGCTTCTACAAGCTGCGCCAGCCGCTCGCGGGAAAGGCCGATTCCGGAGGTGATCAAGTTTGTATAGAGACGCGACTGGCGAGCGCCAGCAATCATTTCGACCAGATCGGGACGCGCCAGCGGCTCGCCTCCAGTGAGGTGAAGATGCAAAACTCCGAGCGCGGCGGCCTCGCGGAAAACGCGCAGCCAGTCGGCAGTTGCGAGTTCCTCTTTACGTGAAGTCAGCTCCAGCGGATTCGAGCAATACACGCAATGCAACGGGCAACGGTGCGTGATCTCGGCAATCAGGGCCAGCGGATTGGAACATTTAGTCATTGAATCATTTAGTCATTTAGTCATGTAAATCAATGACTCAATACCTCAATGATTCAATCTCTTAATAATCAATAATGCGTTTGGCGTGCAATTGCTCCAGAAAGACCTGGACCTCGGCACGGATATTGCCCTTCGGCGCGAGGATGAACTGTTCTTCCAGTCTCTGCACAATTTCAGCCAACGAAAAATGACCGTCGCAGAGTTCGAGAATTATGCGGCCCGTCCCTCCCAAGCGGATCGCGCCTTCAGGAAAGAGCACGACGGGCGCGTCGGTGGTCCCTCCCCAACGGCATCCCGCGGCAAACTTCGGAACGCTCGCGTCGGTAAGCTCAGCCACGCTTTGCCTCATGTTTTGAGTCGACGCGAAATGCGCCGGGCGGCGGCCAACCCGGTTCGACATACGCGAAATAGAGTGCGTCGAGCTGCGCCCACAGAATGTCGCACTTGTCGCGTAATGCCTGGATGGCGCGCTGCTGATCTGCGCACGTCGCGGCGTGCTCGAACACATACTTGATGGCGAAGGCAGCGTCTTCGGGAGCCTCCGTCAGCCGCGCCTCAAAGTAATCAAGTCCGGAAGAAAGCCACGGATAATGTTGCCTCAGTTTCTCCATGCGCAGCGTGATCAGATCTTTCGAAAACAGTTCGGTCAGCGACGATGCCACGCATTCGAGAAACGGCCTCGTGCGCACCAGGTTGAGATATTCATTTCCGATGAAGCGAGTTGCGGGCAGGACTTCGCGCCCACTCATCACTCGCTCTTTATCCAGCCCGGTCGCTTCCGCCAGTTTGATCCAGCGCAGGATTCCGCCATTGCGCGTTTCGTCTCCGTCGTGATCGACGATGCGTTTCCGCCAGACGCGGCGGAATGACGGATCGGTGGCGCGCGAAAGAATGATGGCGTCTTTGATCGGAATAATCGACTGATAGTAATAGCGGTTCAGCGCCCAGGCCTGCAGTTGTCCGCGGCTCAGTTTGCCTTCGTGCATGAGCAGGTGGAAGGGATGTTTGTGGTGATAGCGCTCTTCGCCGACCTGGCGCAGCGCAGCGCGCAATTCGTCGAACGTCAGCTTGGCTACGTTTCGCGGGTCTTTTTCAGGCGAGTTTTCAGAAACTATAGTTCCAGTTGCCAATTGTCCTCCGCCACTTCCCAGCCGGCTTGCCGCACCGCCCGATGTTCGGGACTCGCCTCGTTCAGAATCGGATTCGTGTTGTTGAGATGGATAAACATCTTCCGGCCAACTTTAATATCTTTCAGCAGGCGCAGGCTTTCTTCGACCGGAATGTGTCCCATCTGGTGCGCAGTCTCGCCGTTACCCTGAGCGCGTTGCAACTCGTCATCGCTCCAGAAGGTGCCATCGAACAGAAGCAAGTCCGCGTGCTGGATTTTTTCGAGCAACGCTTCGCTGAAACTGCCTACGGCGGGAATGTAAGCTACTCGCTTTCCCGACGGCGATTTAGAGTCAGACTTAGACTCAAAGAATAACGCAGCCGTGGCTTCATCGCGGCCTAGCTTTCCGATCTCAGTCTTAACATATTTAGGATAGCGGCCGGAGAGGTAGTGAACCTCACATTGCAACCCCGAGTCTTTTCCTTCAGCGGAAAGTAGAGGAAAGGGCGCATCGCCGGTCATGGGCGTCCAAACCACTTGCGGTTCGACGCGGTTCAGCATGCCGAACATGCTGTTCTGTTCGCGCAGGATTCGCAAGACCGAAGGCGCGGCATACACACGCAGAGGCTGCAGTTCGCGGAGCAGGAGCAATCCCAAAACGTGGTCGAGATCGCAGCTTCCTAACACCACGCCAGAAATCGGAGAATCGCGGGGAGTATTGTGCGATGCCCGAGGATGCAGATCGGGGCAGCTTTCGATTTGAGAGGCCAAATCCGGAGAAGCACCTGCCAGAAACCAGGTGGAACCGTCCACGCTCAGCGCCAGTTGGGATTGGGTGCGCGCCTTGCCGGAGAATTGCTTTGCGGGCGCATGATGGCCAGCGTTTTCGCGCGCGTTTCCACGCACAGCGACGCAGTTTCCGCAGCCGCAATTCCACTGCGGAAACCTACCCCCGGCCGCAGAACCGAGGATCCGGATGTGCATCTCGTGAGTTTAGAGTTTTGCGCTCACGTAGGAGTTGATTTCGCAACAGAGAACGACTTCTTCGAAAACCGGACTGGTCCAAACCATAACGTTCACCCTTAGCGTTCGAGATTTTTTGCTCGCCGAGCTCTACAGCGCAGCGTGAGGATTAGAGGGATCATACCACCCCCTTGGTTGCATCGATCTCGGAAAGTTGGGGAAGGGGATGGCCCGAAGGGCTGATTACTGTCATCGCGGACAGGAAAGCATTACTTCGATCAACCTATTGAAATCATAGGCTTTGCAGGGTCATTGGCAAGCGATTGTAACGGCGCTCAGCTATTGCTTATCGTGGCCGTCAACCCTAGAGTCAAAGGCCGCGGGCGAGGGCGCCCGCGCCACACGAACATTATTGGGCGGTTTCGAGCAGGCCCTTCTCGGCTTTTTCCTGGCACTCGATGCAATGGCGGGTCCAGGGCACGGCTTCGAGGCGCTTGGCGTTGATCTCTTTGCCGCAGGAGACGCATTCTCCGAAGCTGCCTTCGCGGATGCGGGCGAGCGCGCCATCGACCATATTGAGCAACTGGCGATCGTTGTTGCTCTGGCTGAAGAGGAATTCCTTGTTGTAAGAACTGGCGGCGCGGTCGGCGACGTCCTGTGTGGCCTCATCGTCGGCGGTGCGGCCATCCTTCTGGTTGCGGACAACCATGTGGCTTAGTTCCTGGCGCCGGGTTTCCAGTCTTTTTCTGAACGTATCTAGTTTCTTCTTATCCATGATTACTACCCGCGATTACTATCCGCGATTATTATCCGATGACTGCCGCGCGATGATGGATGCATGCGATTACCGGCTGCCATGAAGCCAAAAGTCCTGCCGCACAGAAACCCCAGCCGCCTAAAGTCGAACAACTATCCTAAGCGCGGGAGGGACGGGCGTCAACTGGCGGGAGTGAGGGGTAGCGGCTCATTTTGAAGGACACATTCCCGCAGCGGCTAAAGCCGCTATTGATTGTGCGGCAGTTACGGCACGGCTGAGCTGTGCCCTTTCAAAACAAATTCGAACTGATCCACCTGAGCGAGGATTCACCATCGTAATCCTCCGCGTTTCCGCGTTAAAGACCGCGCGGATCGGAGAACCATTCCTAATGTTTGGCCGCCTGTTTTGCCGTCTGCAGCATTTGCGCGAGTGCGGCCTCATCGAAATATTTTCCCTGGAGCCAAACTCCCTGGATCTGCGTCGTGTTGTGAATATCGGCGAGCGGATCGGCGAGCAGCAATACGAGGTTCGCGATCTTGCCGGCTTCGACCGTTCCCAATTCCGAGCTTCCACCGATGAACTTTGCCGGATTGACAGTTGCGGCCTGCAGCGCCGCGAGCGGTGTAAGTCCCGACTCGACGAGCAGGGCGAGTTCCTCGTGCAGACTGAAGCCTGGGAAGCAATATGGATTCATGGCGTCGGTTCCGGCCATAATGGGTACGCCGGCCCGGAACATCGAGCCCACCACGTGCTCCTCCATCGCAAATAAACCGCGGGCCAACTGGAATTCCTGGAAGCTCCAGCGCCGCCGTTGCGGCTCGGTCCTCTCCTGCCATCGATCGCGCGATCTGCTACCGATATAGGCGAGGCGCGGATCGGACGTAAATTTCGAATCGTCCAAGCTACCCCAAAGCCGCAGCACAGTCAGCGTCGGCACCTGCCAGGTATCGTTGCGCCGGAATTCGTCAAACAGAGCGCGGCATTTGGGCTGGTCGATGGTGCGAAATCCCTCCACCTCAACCACCAGCCGGTCGCGAAGAAACGGAAGGCGATTGAGAGAGTCCATGAGCCGCTCGGCCTGGCTGGAACAGGCCTCGGCGATGCCCGTGAGGTGCTCGATGGAACGCTGCCCGGCGGCGGAGGCTTCCTGAGCGGTGATGGCGTCGGGCACATGACCTTCGAAAGGGATATGCTGCTGTTTGGCCTCGTCTGCCAGCGCGAAGTAGGCATCGCGGGACACGCGGGTATAGACCTTGACGAAATCAGCGCCGCCCGCTTTGATGTCATCCACCGCGCGACGTGCATCGGCGGCGTTCTTTACCACGATCGATCCGGGCCATACGGGAGAACTGCCATCCACAATTGCGCTGGCCAGATAGATCTCCGGCGAGGGCGATTGCCGCGTAAGTTCCGTCCGGTATGCGGACGCGTCTCGCTCGCCCGACATTACTCGCACGCCGGTGACGCCATTGGCGATGTAGAGCGGCAGTTCATCGGTGTTATGCACATGGATATGCATGTCCCAAAGACCGGGGATGAGGTAAGCGCCATGGGCATTGACGGCCCCTGGCAAGGCGCTGTCTGCTCCCTGAGTCGGACCGATGAAGACAATTCGATTGCCCTTGATTTTTACGGTCTGGTCCTTCAATTCTGCGCCGGTTGCGACGTCCACGACGGTGACGTGGACAATTGACGTTCCCGCAACCGGGCCTTCTTGCGCGACCGCTAGCGCGGTGTAGAAGGCAAATGCCAAGAATAAAGTCTTCATGGGACTCTCGTCGTGGGTTCTAGGCCGCTAGGAATCAGAATGAGAAACTGGCGATGATCCAGAATAGACTTTTGCACAGGGGTAGGGAGACAAAAAAAGCGGCCCCTTTCGGGGCCACCCTTTCAAAGAGGCAAAGTGGCGGGAATCAGAGGTAGGTCATTTGGACGCCGTCCGGGGAGTGGAACGGACAGAGGTAAGTTGTCGCACTATCGAGAGTGAAGTCTTTCCAAGGTACGGCCTCTTCAGTACATTGGGAGTCAGCATTTGCGGAACCAAAATGGTAACGGACAGAATTGAATGCGAACCATTTCGGTAAATTGTTAAGAATCAGCATCTTATCCAGAAATATTTGGCAACCGCAAACGGGCAGACCATCCGATAACGTGCGGCGGGATGCACAAAAGGTGCACATTGGGAGAAGAGCGTTGAAGCGGCAGAAGAGCGTTGAAGCGGGTCCGGCCTTGCCCGCGGAGACGCGGCAAGCCACGTCTCCGCGAGAGGATGGGCTAGCTGTCGCCGGCTACGGTGCGTACCTTGCCGGGCAGGAAATGGTAGGGCGGCCACGGACCGGTCACTACCATCTGGCAATTTTTCAGCTGTTTGGCGGCCGTGCTGTAACGGTTTTGATACTTTTCAATGGATTTGGTGTCGATGAGGTGGGCGATATCGAGCAGCATTCCGTCGGCATCGACCTTCTTGCAGCTGACTTCTTCCTCGAGAGGGTTGAAGAGCTTGTGCACCTGAACGGAGAGGGCGCGGGCTTTGGTCTGGCGTTCGCGCTCGCGCGAGGCCTTCTCACGCAGTTTCAGGAGGTACTCGCGGCCAACCGTATCGGGCAGGACAATCTCTTCCATGGATCCGCGCAGGGAGCCGTCGCGGACGGTCAGCTTGATGCGCATTTCCGACTTGCCGCGAAGCCGCTCCACGCTCTCACAAAAAGTGCGGCGGTTGGATCGAACCGCCTGCCGGATGGCATCTTCGGTGTCGAAGATGGTTCCGAAGCGAAACGGCAGAACGGTTGCGGTCCGGAAGCTTGCGCTGACCACGCGGGCATGTTCAAGAACGGATTTTTCGTCGAGTTTGGAGGTGGCGCGGTCATATTCACTGACAATCACCGCGAATTCTCCGCTGGGGTAGCTCATGACTGGAGCGGCATTGACACCTTGAATTCCATCGACAACGAAGGGACGACGGGCGCGAACACCGTTGGCGAGGGTCTGGTGTTCAGTGAGGCAGTACGCGTACCACGACATGCATTCTCTCCGAATTGCACCGGGGCTTGTGCACCCCTTTAGATTTTTAAACTAGGGCGGCGTTTCTACCTGGAAGTTGAGAGTTTTTTCTGACAGATGAACGCGAAAGTCCGCGTCCAAAATCGATAATACGTCGGAGGCGGGTTATTTGCAACCATTCTTGAGACAAATGCATCTCCGAACGTCTCAAATTGCTACGATCGTGGTTTAGTGGCGCTAGCAGGGCACTTGAGACGATTCGCTGGCGGCCATGGTGTGTGGAAAAACTGAGACTGCTCAGTAGTTTTTGGCGGGCCGATCCCGTTCGTGGGGGATGGGCTTAACTCCGGCCTGCGAGTTGGCACCTGGGGTTCCGCGGCGTCGAAAAAGCCGGAGGATCGATGATTATGTTGCGCTAAGATTTGGGCATGAGTAATGGCGATGAACTGTTGAAGCTACTGGAGTCGCAGGCGGCCGCTGCCACGAAACGTTCTCGCGAGCTCGCATACATGGCAAACATGTCCGGTACCGACAAACATAAGTGGCAACGGGAGTCTGAGGAATGGTCGAAGGTCGGAAAGAAATGGGAAGAAGCGATCATTCTTCGACGTAAAGAGACAGAGGCTAAGGTCTAGCTTCGACGTAAAGAGACTGAGGCTAAGGTCTAGCAACTTGCGAACCGAGCGAATGGCGCTGATGGCTGGAATAAAAAAGCCAGGCATGTCTTTGCCAAGTCTCTAATTCACAGTTACGTTCTGAGCCACGTAGCGATTTCCGTCAAAACGAGTGAGGACGGTTACGTCGGCGGTTAACCGAAAATTGTCATTCAAGATTATCGCGGAGGTATCGAGATAGATGTCGTAGTTCTTGCCGTCGGCTGCCGAGGTTACGACGAGAAGATTGGCGCGGAGATCCAGAGCTGTGACATGGCCTACGAACGTAGCCGTGGATCCAGGAATGGCAAGAACGGAAACTTCCTGGGCGACAGCGCCGCCATCTTTCTGTGAGCTGAATTTCACGGCCACTGGCGGCAGCGGGGCGGCCGCGATCGACCAAGCGGGTTTGAGAGGTGACACGCAGCTTCAGGGGTCGGGGGGAGAGCGGATCACGCAGGATCAGTTCGCCATTCGAGTCGCTGTAACTGACCACCATTCCCTGACTTTCACCGGCGGCAGCGGTTTCCAGTCGAATGTTGCGCGCAACCACGACGCCATTGTCCAAAACTGTATCTATTGAAACGCGATCTCCGCGATGCAGGTCGGAGATTGGCGCCTCCAATCCATCGCGATAGACATGGGTGCGCGGGTCGAAATCGATTTTCATTTTTCCGCCGCCACATATCCGGAGAGTCAACTGGTCCCGCACGCGGTCCAGTTTTTCGACGGTTCCTCCGATGAGAGAAACTTTGCGGGAGGAAAGCCCGGGCAACTGGGGAAGCAGGCTGGCGGGATCGACCATGATGTCCGGCGAGTCTGCTAGAGGTTCTTCAGGTTCCACCGCGGAGGGGGCGACAGCCGACGATGGTTGTAAGGAGGCGGAGGACGAGACGGCCGACGCGGGGGCGACGGATTCCGCAGGTGTCTGCGCGTAGCCAGCGCACGTGCACGCGAGAATGGAGCTGGCCAGCAGGAGTCTGGGAGTCATCATCTTTGTAAAAAAACAATTCATAGAGAGCCCCCCAGGGTGGGAAAAGTCGTTTCCGAGCGAGAGCCCAGTCCCTCAGCGGCTAAAGCCTTATTCAAAATACGGCGCGGGGAAGGGCTTGGGCTGCCGCCGCTGGTGACGCAGGCGGCGCGATTTGGCGACGAAGTGGTTCGCTTCGCACGAAATTTTTTGCGGGTCCCGATTTTTCCGCAAGCCATGCGCCTGTACGCTGCGGAATGGACAAGCTTACTGCGTAATCGGGAACTCCGGAACGCTCTACGGTTGAGCCTGCTGCCGGGTCTGTCCACGGCGGCCGCGCTGGAGCTAAAGATAACCGGCAGCGACAAAGGAATTTGGTGACGGCAAACCGTCAGATCACCTGCCAGGCTTGGTAATCGGGGGTTTACTGTATTGCGAGCGGCGGCGGGAAGCTTCTATGTTGGTGGAACCAGGAATCGTTCCAGGTGGTGACGGTTAAGAGACGGGTAGGAGGGGGCAGCTTGGTTCGTATTCTTGTGGCAGACGACAATGCGGCAGTGCGGCATTATCTTCGCGGTCTGCTGGAATTGCAAACCACCTGGCGAGTCTGTGGCGAGGCGCGCACCGGGGGAGAAGTGCTGGAAAGCCTGAAGGACAATCCTCCAGACATGATTCTGCTGGATTTCCAGATGCCGGACCTGAACGGAATCGACGTGGCCCGGCGCATCGCACAGGGTTTCCCCGACATTCCGATTTTGATGGTCACGATCCATCTTTCCCAGCAATTGGCCGACGAGGCACGCAAGGCGGGGATTCGTGGAGTGTGTTCGAAATCGGACGTTGGCTCAATCGTAGGGGCGGTCGATGCGTTGTTGCAGCGGCGGACCTATTTCCCACAAATGAGCTCCACTTCCCACTAGATCCCGATTCCAACACGATCTACGGTGGCGCCGCCGTCCCGGCGGGCGGCCGGCAAGGAATGCCGGCGCTACCAGTGCAACAACTCCCACTGAATTAGGGACACGAACCGATCTACAGGGATTCCTGTATTCGTGGCCGGCATGTGCCATGCTACTTTTTAGGTTGCTCGACTTAGCGCTGGCGGGTATTGCGACAGACTGCAACTGACGACGGTCAAGTTTAAAGACCAGAAACACCGGAACGTTGGGAACAGAGCCAATACTTTGAGCCACCTGAGAGATTCCGGGGACGGGCTAATGGCAGTGCGCATTTTGCTGGTGGATGATCATCCCGTTGTGCGGCAAGGTCTGAGGACTCTACTGGATGGACGATCGCAGTTGGAGGTAGTGGGCGAAGCGTCGGACGGAATCGAAGCTGTGGAGAAGGTGATGGAATTGCGACCGGATGTCGTGGTGCTTGATATCACTATGCCGAGGATGAGCGGGATTGAAGCCTGCCGGTTGATCCAGCAGAAAGCGCCGGGACGCGAGGTTTTGTTTGTTACGCAGCACGACTCTCCGCAGATGATGCGGGAAGCGTTGGCGGCAGGAGCCAGAGGATATGTCGTGAAATCGAACCTTGCGCGGGATTTGGTGGAGGCTGTCGAAGCAGTGAGCCAGCACCGGGAATTCACGGCGCTGGCGCGAAATCCACGAACTGAGTCTTGAATGGTCGGGCTAGTATCGATCGAATCTCCCGGAAAACTGTCGTAGGAGGATCTGCCATGAAGCTACGTATCTTGGTCGCTGACGATCACGAGATTGTACGGCGAGGTTTGTGTGCGCTTCTCCAGAAACACGAGGGATGGGAAGTGTGCGGGGAAGCGTCCGATGGCCGGCAAGCGATCGAAATGGCCAAGCAGTTGAAACCGGATGTCGTGATTCTCGATATTGGCATGCCGAACCTCAATGGCCTGGACACTACACGTCAACTGCTGCAGTATGATCCGCACTTTAAAATCGTCGTTCTCACCATCACCGATGCCGATCAGGTCATCCGCGAGGCGCTGGACGCAGGAGCGCGTGGATTTGTGCTGAAATCGGACGCCTCTCGCGATCTGGTTTCGGCGGTCGAGGCGTTGCAGAGCAAGCGGATGTTTTTTACACCGCGCGTGAATGACCTTGTGTTGCGCGGCTTTCTGGACAAAGGGCATGCGGTATCCCGGAACGAGCCGCCGGACTTACCGGTGTTGACAGCGCGGGAACGTGAAGTCACGCAGCTATTGGCGGAAGGGAAGAGTTCCAAGGAAGTGGCCTCGCTGCTGAACTTGAGCACAAAAACCGTGGAAACTCACCGGAGCAACATCATGCGGAAGCTCAGTCTGCACTCGATCCGCGATCTGGTTGTGTACGCCATTAAGAACAACATCATCCAGATCCAGATGCCGCTCCCGACCAATCACACGACGGAAAGCACGGTGGTCTGAGCGTTTTGAATTCAATTTGAGGATTGCGCGGTGGAATGTTCCGCTGGCGATGGTCCGGCGAAAGCATAGCCACTTCTGGTGCGGACGGTGAGCTTGCCCATTTCCGGCGCATGCGCTTCTACGCGGACGGAGTCGCCTCTCGGCCGGCCATCCTGGTTGTGTGGCCTGTAGGCGATCATGTATTGCGACCGAACGTCGTGGGCCACAGTTTGCGTAATTTCCGACACTTGATCGATAGTCTCGGGGAAATATGCCACCCCGCCGGTGCCCTGGGCCAAGTTCTGCAGCGCCTGCCGGCCCTTGCCTTCGAGTCCGCTTCCCGTTAGGCCGATGGCGTAGAGCGTTGGACCGTTCGATTGCTGCAGCTGGCGCAACGCCTCTCCCAGCGTTTCCTGGCTCATGTTGTCTTGTCCGTCGGTAATAACTAACAGGACCTTTTTATCGAGGCGAGGATTGTTCCTGAGATGAACGGCGGAAGCGACTACGGCGTCATACAGGGCGGTGCTTCCGGTCGCGGACACCTGATGCAATGCCGCCTGCAACAGGTTTACGTCGGAAGTGAAGTCCTGGTCAAGATAAGGATGTTGGCTGAAGTTCACGACGAATATCTGATCTTGAGGATTGCTGGCACGAATGAGGTTTAGAACGGCTCGCGTCACCTCATCGCGCTTTTCGCGCATGGAACCGGAGTTGTCGACCACGATACCGATGGCGACGGGGACATCCTGACGACGGAACGAAGTAATGGGCTGCGGCATCCCGTTTTCAAACACGGTGAATGCGTTTTGATCCAAACCTGGCACCGGGCGCCGCTGTTCGTCGAATACGGTGGCGTGGAGTATGACCTCTTCCACTTCCTTCTTAAAGACGAACATGCCGCCTTGATCGGTTGCCGGTTCCTGGGCGTTCGAATCCTGGGCTGTGTCGGCCGGCGACGTCATATCGCTCATTTCGCTCGGGGGTGCACTTTTCTCCACCGCCGGGTTGGGCGTGGTGACAGCTGGAGGCGGGGAGGGCGGATTCGGCGGAGAAGGTTGCCCGCGATCTTGTGCCCATCCGGCTGAAATCAGCATGAGGAACAAGCAAGCGAGACAGAGCCGCCAGCGCGATCATTTTCCCGGGCATCTGGAAGAAGCAAACAGCATCAGGAACTCCTCCTGTCCGTAAAGATGAAGTCCCGGCCGTTGGGCCGGGACCTCCGAGTAAGTTGGCGTGAAGAGAGGCTAGGAAGCGCGACGCTGACGGTCGCGGTTCTGGTCGTCTTCCTCGTCGAACTGGCCTTGGCCACCCTTCTTCTGTTGACCGGGCTGTTGTTGACCGGACTGTTGCTGACCGGACTGTTGGCCGCCGTGCTGGCCCTGTCCAGGCTGTCCAGACTGTTGCTGTCCCGGTTGACCACTCGGTTGACCCTTCTTTTCCATATCGTCTGCCATGAAACACTCCTCCTATATAAAGCACGAGGTGTCCCGCGCCTTAAGAATTTAGTCACATTCGAAACTTAGTTGCTGCAATAGATTGCAAGGTTGGGAGCGATGTCCTGGCGCCCTGTCGATGTCGTGAAGCCAGAAATAAACAGTCAACATCGAAACCCCGACCCCAAAGGACTCGGCGCTATGTTGTCGCATATTAGCCGAATCGTGTGCGTTGAGACCTAGACCCGGGTGCCAGCTCGGCCGAAGTGGGCAACGAGCGAGACCAAGAACAACACTAGAAAAATCACGAACAGAAGCTTAGCGATTCCGGCAGCTGCAACGGCTATACCGGTAAAACCCAGGATCGCCGCGATCAGTGCTATCACAAAGAACGTTATTGCCCAGTTAAGCATTGTGTTCCTCCGTTGATGTTGCTTTCTGCTTCTCTCAGCATAAGTGAGCATTCGAGCTCTGACCAATCCTCTTGAAGCTGTATCTTGTCCGCGGAAGTCCCGTACGGCATTTCTTTACCGTAAGTACTGTATGGACGGTCGCGCCGTGGCGTTGTAAATATGGGATATTCGTGGGGGCGTTGAAGCCCGTGTGGGGCCTGATGCAGAATGGCTTGCGGGCAGGTTCAAGGCCCATCAGGGTTGAGCTGGCCACTTCGTCTTCAGAGATTTGTTTATGAAACGAGCGACCAGTCTCTTGGCCACTTTGGGCTTGCTTTTGATGTCATCACTCTTGTGGGCGCAGAAACTGCAGAATCCCGATCCGCCCTCTTCATCCGATATTTTCGGGCCTGAACTCATCGCCTGGTCGCAATTGCAGAAGCCGCAGCCAGTGCCGCAGCCACTGCCGGATTCGCCGCAGCAGCAGCACGAGACGCGGGCGGCGAACCCGCAGGGGCAGCAGCAAGCCGCAGTTCAAGCGTTCGCGGGCCGGATCATCATCGACGGCAACCGATATGTCTTGCAGGTGTCAAAGAATGCTTCGTATCAACTCGACGACCAGCAGAGGGCCAGCCGGTGCGGCGGCAAACAAGTGAAGGTGATGGGAACGCTCGATGCAGACCGGTACCTGGTCCATGTTGCTAACATTGAACCGATTTCCTGATACGCGTCGGTGTTTGGATAGGTCTCAATGATTCGGAAGCTAAAAACCGGCAAATACCGGCTGTACTCCCGCAAGAAGAATCCCGCAACCGGTCGTCGGCGTAATCTCGGAACCTTTGCCACCAGAGAAGCAGCCGAGGGTCACGAGCGCGCAGTGCAATATTTTAAACGCCACTCGTGATTCGCCGTCAGCAGACGCTGTTGATACATTAATCGCACCTCAATCAAGGCCGGCGCTGTATAACGCCAGGGGGAATTTGTCGAGAAGCTGCGCGAGATCGATTTTTGAATAACCCCCGCTTTCGGGTCGTACTTCGAGGGCTTGGCCGGTAAATGCATTCCGATAGATTCCGGAAGAGTCGGCGGCGGGGAGGAGCACGTGAGTGTCGCCCCAGATATCGGGGCCGATCGGTGAGAGATCGAATTTGTTTTCATTATTATTATTGAGCAAGCTTGCGACCAGGCGAGGAACGATAACGAGGATGCGCCTGACTTCATATTTTCGCATGAACGCTACGACGTGATTGGCCTTCGTGCCGGCGGCCACTACAGGAATGTATTCTCCCGCTTGAAAGAGATCGGGCCGTTGCTTACGCAAGGAGAGAGTTTTCCAGGTCACGTACAACTTAAACCGGTCGTCCTCGGGAGTTTTCAGCAAGCGGCTCGGAGACGCGTCGGGCTCGCTGCAGGATGTCTGGATATTCGCGAACGCTTGCTGGATCTGCTCGAAATCGACAGGCCGGCGGTTATCGGGATCGACCAGGCTTAAATTCCACACTTCATTTCCCTGATAGATGTCGGGAACTCCGGGAGACGTGAGCTTGAGTAGCGTTTGAGACAGGCTATTCCAAATGCCGATACGAGCGATACGACTTTGGAACGGAACAAAATCGTCGAGAAAACGATTCTTTGGGCCCGCAGTCAGCAATGCCTTCACGAACGACGAGACGGCGCTTTCGTATTCTGCGTTGCGGTTAATCCAACTGGTGTTTTGCTTGGCCTCGCGGACCGCTTTCAACATGTAATTCTCCACGCGCTCGCGGAAAATCTTCCAGTCATCGTTATTGTCTGCCAAAGGCTCTGAAGGCCAGATCCCCACGAGCGTCTGATAGAGCAAGTACTCGTCGTTCGGCGAAGGGGCGGGCTTGTCATTCACTACTTGCTTGTGACGGCGATTGAAGCGTTTCCAGTTGCGCAGCCGAAGCCTCCAGGGCGCCGGGATCTCGGAGAGCACGTTGATCCTTGCGCGCACATCCTCGGAGCGCTTGGAGTCGTGCGTACTGGTGGCGAGCATGCTGTGGGGCCAAGATCGGAGGCGATCCTGATTTGCCAGGTGAAACTCTCCGGTCGAGATTCCGAAGCGCTGCAGATCGCTGCCGACGTCATTCAAGGAGACCAGCCGGTTGCTGCGGTAGAAGGCCGTGTCTTCCAGACCCTTGGCCATCACGGGGCTGGAGAACTGCTGAAATTTCATCGCAAAGCGGAGAACAGCGTCGCGGTAAGTTGCGTCTTGTCCTTCGGCGATACGAGTTAAGAGGACGTCGCTGATGAAATCGAAGATGCTGGAATCGGCGGCCGGGCTTCTCCATTTGGCGGAAGCGACGGCGCGACGGATATAAAGGACGTCAGTTTCCGAAACGCCCGAAGGGCTGATGTAAGTACGGTAGACGGGAAAACTGGCGACGACTTCCGTCAGTGCGTCGCGCAGGCTGTTGAGCGTGAAGTCGCAGGTGCGGCGCTTGGAGAGCGCGATATGGGTCAGCCTATTGGCAAGTACGTTCAATTCACTAGCTAGAGCGACACGCGCAATCAGCTTTCGACAGCGGTAGGCCAGATCGGCAAGGTCTATCTCATAGTCGATGAAGTTCCGGTAAATGCGCTCCATGCGCATCGCTGCGGCCGAATCTACGAAGACCCCATTGACCAGGTTCGCGAAGTCGTAGCCAGTTGTGCCGCAGATGGGCCATTCGGCGGGCAACCGCTCTGAGCCGGTAAGAATTTTTTCAATGACGACGTAATGGGACGCGTGAGGATGCGAATCCTGCGATTCGTTCGCAGCGTTTTGTTGGGCGGCAATACTGTTTTTGAGACGTTCGAAGTATTGCGCCGGATTGTATAAACCGTCAGGATGGTCGAGCCGCAAGCCATTCACTTTGCCCTCGGCGACCAGGCGTAGAACCAGACGATGGGTTGCCTGGAACACGGCCTCGTCTTCCGTGCGAATACCCGCAAGATCGTTAGTATCGAAGAAGCGCCGGTAGTTGATGTCGTCGGAGGCGACCCTCCAATTTGCGAGGCGGAAGGCTTGCGCCTTGATCAGTTCGTGAAGGTCTTCGAAGCTCTCGGGATCAGCGGTGTTTCCGTTGATTGAGCCGACGGCTTGCTGGATACAGGAGGTGATTTCGGGAGATCGGGCGCAGAGCTCGGCCAGCCGGCGCTTATGAATCTCCTTGTCGCGATTGCGCTCGGCGATGCGGTCGCTGCTCGCTTCCTGTCGTCCGGGCAGATGGCCGAAGGCGGTGATCAGGCTCTGGAACTCGAGTTGGTCTGGATTCTGCTCGCCGAGAAGTTCCGTCAATCTCGTCGCGCATAGTTGCAGAACGCGCGGATATTCTTTGGGGTCGATCGGGAAACGATTCTCGCGATACCAGATGTCGAATTCACCGCGCGCAGGATTGAACATCAGTTTCAACTCGCCACTTTCCAGGACCGCGCCGTAGTGATCATGGAGAACAGGAACCAGCACTTTTCCCTGGAGTTCCTCTTTCAGCCAGTCGATATCAAAAAACCCGGCGTAGACAGACGCTTCGCCGTTCTCGAGGACGTCCAACCACCACGCATTGTCACTGCCCATCACTCCCATGTGGTTGGGCACGATGTCGAGGACCAGTCCCATGTCATGTTTATGAAGAGCAGTTACAAAGCGGTCGAAGTCTTCGGGACTGCCGATCTCGGGATTTAATTCGTTGTGGTCGACGATGTCATACCCGTGCATGCTGCCGGGGCGAGCCTTCAAACACGGGGAGACATAGCAGTGGCTGATGCCGAGTGAAGAGAGGTAAGGAACGATCGCTTCCGCTTTGGCGAAAGTGAAGTCGTGGTTGAGTTGCAGGCGATAGGTCGCGCGCGGAATGTGCGAGCCTGAGCTCATGGTTCCAGAAACCACACCACGGACCACGGAGGCAGTGTCCCGCGCTGTAGCGTGTCGGCTTTCACTTCCTCGCTGGCATAGATCATATTCGTGGCCGGAGAAGTTAGTCCGGAGAGAAGAGATGCTCCGAGATTCGCGATCAAGGTGAGTTTCGAGCGGTCGGAAAAATGCCATTCGGCCGTGAGGCCATGGTCGGCATGTGTATTGTAGCGGGCCTTGATGGCGCAGGCGTCCGTTTCGGTGGAAAGACGCGAGACAATGTGTTGGCGTCTTAGTCGCAGCAACTGGCGATAGAGACGCAGCCACTCCCGATGTTTTGGCTGCGCAATCGCATCCCAGTTGAGCCGCGAGGCTTCGAAGGTTTCGGCGGCATTCGGATCGGGGATTTCCTCGCGCGCGGAGGGGTCGTTGAACCTGGCGAAACGAGCGAATTCTTTTCGCCGTCCTTCGGTCACCGCTGTGGCCAGGTCTTTGCCAAAATCGCAGAAAAAAAGAAATGGTGAGTCCGCCGCAAATTCTTCGCCCATAAAGAGCAGGGGTGGGGAGGGAGCGAGCAGCATTATCTCTAGGGCCGCGCGCACCCGGCATGGATCTGCAATTGCCGTGATTCGGTCACCGAATGCACGGTTTCCGACCTGGTCATGATTCTGCAGGAAGGACACGAATGCAACCAGTGGGAGACCCGCCGTCGATTCCCCGCGTGTCTCGCCATCCTTGTATCGCGAAACTTCGCCCTGGTAGCCAAATCCGCCGACCAGGCAGCGGCCCAGCAATTCCAAGGGTCGGTCGGCATAATCCAAGTAATAACCGTCGCGCTCGCCGGTGACGATTACGTGAAATGCGTGGTGGATGTCATCATTCCACTGCGCGGTATAGGTGCGCGGCTTGCATAACTCGGTTCTCTGGAGGTAACGCGCCTGGTTGTGTTCGTTCTCCAGAATGAGATGGACGTGACGATCGGGCTCCACGGAACTCCGGACTGTGTCGGCCAGTTCGGTGAGGATGCCGGGTGTCGAGTTGTCAATGATCGCGTGCACAGCGTCCAGTCGCAATCCATCGAAATGGTATTCGTTCAGCCAGTAGAGGGCATTATGGATGAAGAAGTCCCGTACCGTTCGGCTTTCCGGCCCGTCGAAATTGATGGCGTTGCCCCAGGGAGTATGGTGGCGGTCGGTGAAGAATTGCGGGGCATAGACGCCCAGATAATTTCCTTCCGGACCAAAATGGTTGTCGACGACGTCCAGCAAAACCATGATTCCGCGGCTATGAGCGCTTTGAACCAGATTTTTAAGATCTTCCGGCCGGCCGTAGGTGCCATCGGGTGCGAACGGGAGGACACCGTCGTAACCCCAATTGCGCTTGCCGGGAAAATCGGCAACCGGCATCACTTCCAGAGCGGTGATTCCGAGATCCGCGAGATAGTCGAGCCGTTCGCATACGGAAGAAAAAGTCCCGGCCGAGGTGAAGGCTCCGACATGCAGTTCATAGATGACGGCTTCATGCCAGGGGCGGCCGCGCCATGATTGGTCCTGCCAATCGAATGCGTCGGGATCGATTACCTCGCTCGGTCCGTGAACGTCCTGGGGTTGGAAGCGCGAGGCTGGATCGGGAACTTCTTGCGCTCCATCGATGCGAAAGCGGTAGTGGACGCGCGGCTTGGCCGCGTCGGTGACTAAGTCAAACCAGCCCCGATCAAGCTGTTCAAGAGGCATGTGAGCCGGCTGATTCTCATCTCCGAGGCAGAGCTCAACCCGATGTGCGGCGGGGGCCCACAGACGAAAGCGGACGCTTCCGTCTTCAAGGCATTGAGCGCCGAAGGGCATGTCATGACGGCGCTTCATTGGACTCTTCTCTTTTGCCGTTCCCACCACCGTTCCCAGCGCTACTTCCACGACGCTCCATCAACACCACCAGAGAGCGCGCCTGCAGGGGATAAGCGGTCCCGGCGTCATAGGTTTCGGCCGGACGTAAACCGCCTTCCCGAGAAGTATCCATCCATGCGCTCCAGCGCGCACCGGGGCGGAATGCCGGCAGCTTGAATTCCGCATCTTCGTGGTGAGCGTTCAGGAGCAGAAGAAAGTTCTCGTCGCTGATTTTCCGGCCGCGTTCGTCGGTCTCGTCCAAGCCCTGGCCGGAGAGATACATCCCCAGGCAGTGAACGGAGGGATCACGCCACTCGTCTTCGCTCATTTCATTGCTGTCGGGGTTGAGCCACAGCACATCCTTTACGTTTGCGCCTTTGATAGGGCGACCCTGAAAAAAGTGGCGGCGGTGAAATATGGCATGCCTCTTGCGCAAGCTGACGATACGCTGAACGAACGCCAGCAAGTCACGATCCTGAGGTTGCAACTCCCACTTTAGCCAACTGATCTCGTTATCCTGGCAGTAGGCATTATTGTTTCCCATCTGCGTGTGGCCAGTGGCATCTCCCGCGTACATCATGGGCACGCCTTGGGACAGCAACAATGTTGCCAGTAAATTCCGCTTTTGCTTGGCGCGCAACGCCTGGATATCGGGGTCGTCAGTCGGACCCTCAACTCCGCAATTCCAGCTGCGGTTATCGTTATTGCCATCGCGATTGTCTTCGCCATTGGCTTCGTTGTGCTTCTTGTTGTAACTCACCAGATCCTGCAGCGTGAAGCCGTCGTGGGCAGTTATAAAGTTGACGCTGGCGTAAGGACGACGGCCACTGTGAGCATACAAATCGCTGGAGCCGGTGATGCGATAGGCCAGATCTCCCACGATCCCGCCATCCCCTTTCCAGTAAGCGCGCACCGTGTCGCGATAGCGGTCGTTCCATTCCGCCCAGCCTACGGGGAAGTTTCCAACCTGATAGCCTCCTTCGCCGAGGTCCCATGGTTCGGCAATCAGCTTAACCTGCGAGAGCACAGGATCCTGATGGATGATGTCGAGGAAGGCCCCCAGCCGATTCACTTCGTGCAATTCGCGAGCCAAAGTAGCCGCGAGATCGAAACGGAAGCCGTCCACATGCATTTCGAGAACCCAGTAGCGGAGACTATCCATGATCAACTGCAGCACACGCGGATGCTGCATGTTCAGCGTGTTTCCGGTGCCCGTATAGTCTTTGTAATAGCGGAGATTATCAGGCACCAGACGGTAGTATGCGCTGTTGTCGATCCCCTTCAGCGAAAGCGTGGGGCCGAGTTGATTGCCTTCCGCCGTATGGTTGTAGACGACGTCAAGGATCACTTCCAATCCTGACGAATGCAGAGTCTTGACCATGGTTTTGAATTCCATGATGGAACCGGTTGCCAGGTAGCGAGGCTCGAGCGCAAGGAAACCAATTGAGTTGTAACCCCAATAGTTCCGTAGACCGCGCTCCACGAGTTGGCGATCGTCCACGAAACTGTGCACCGGCATGAGTTCGATCGAGGTCACTCCCAAGCGCGTGAAGTGTTCGATGATTGGGGCGCTCGCCAGACCGGCATAAGTCCCGCGCAGGTGAGGCGGAACATCGGGGTGAGACATGGTGAATCCCTTTACGTGGAGCTCGTAAATCAGGGTCTCATGCCAGGGAATGGCGGGTGGGGCATCCATTCCCCAGGTGAAGGCGGAATCGATCACTTGATTCTTGGGCATTCCGGCAGCGTCGTCCCGCCGGTCAAAAGACAAGTCCTCGAGCCTGTGGCCGACTCTATAGCCGAACTGCGAATCGCTCCAACGGATGGTTCCTTGAATTTGCTTTCCGTAGGGATCGAGCAGAAGTTTGTGATGATTAAAACGATGGCCTTGCTCTGGGGCGTAGGGGCCATAGACGCGGTATCCATACAATTGGCCGGGACGTACTTCGGGCAGATAACCGTGCCAGACCATGTCGGTCTGCTCGGGAAGTGGAACGCGAAGGATCTCGCGTTTCCCCGAAGTGTCGAACAGGCAAAGCTCCACTTTTTCGGCGTGCTCTGAATAGAGGGCAAAGTTGACGCCCTCGCCGTCCCAGGTGGAGCCCAAGGGATAAGGCCGGCCAGGCCACACGATGGGCTGGGTTGGAAGGGGCATCTATCCTGGACTCCTAGAGTGAGAATCAGGCATCGGAAGTATCGCACAGGGAATGGCCCGGGGAAATCGGATGATGCCGGTTTTCATGGGCTCCATCTTCCCACTTCCGGGCCAAGAAGAGATGATGTGTTTTGTGGGTGTGGTTTGTTCGCTGCGGTGACCCGATGCCGGCCCTACTGTTTCAGTAGTATTCGCGTGGGTTGCGAGCTTGTGTTCAGAGCCAGCGAACCGCGGAATTGCGAACTGCGACGATTTGCTTTCCGGGATGGCTCAGGTTGTCGGCTGGCGCTGAACGGGGACGGTTCAGGCCGCCTGTCTCTGGGACTGCTGCACTGAATCCTGTCCGCACCGGCGCACGTTCCTCAGGGCATTGAGGGAATACATGGCATTGTCCAGCGCTTCCGCTTCTTCAATATTGTCCCCGCTCTCATGAAACAATTCTCGGGCGCGGAGCACGAGGGCTCGTTCCGCTTCGGCAATGCGATGGTTGATCTTGGCGCTATCAGACTCGAACAAAGCAGCGACGTAGAGTACTCGCCAACTTTTGGCATTTTCGTATCGGGGGAGGGCCTGCACAGAATCAATTCTCCACGGAATGAGACCTGTAGATCAATCGGGTTTTTGCTGTATTGATTCCGGCATCGGCTTAATCAAGCGGCTTGAACGTCGATGGATTGAACTGCCGCTCGAACGTCGGCCACATGACTCGGTGAAGTGGCTAGACAATTTGCCAGTGCCTGGAGCGAAAGGAGGGCGGTGTCCAGAGCTTGCCTTTCCTTCGTATTTGTACCGGACATCAGCGATTCCCGTCTTTGGGCGACAATGGCCCGCTGCGCTTCGACGATCTTGGGGGCCATTCTGGACTCATCGTTCTCGAACAGCGCGGCGATGTAGAGTTCCCGCCAGTGATTGTCGGAAGACTCCGCCGGTGCACGACATTGTTTCACAAAGCTCCCCAGGCGAACCAATCTGAAAGCCACGCGCGCTGATGACCTGTCGTGGGATAAGACGGGATGATGCCAAGGGTGACCGGGGGCGGCAATCAGGTGAATCCCGTAGTTCCGGGCCCATTTTTGTCAACCAGGTGGATGTTTCCAACCCCTTGCGCCAGGTTCCCACTCTAAGGCACAGGAGAAAATCATGCCCAACACCGGTTCCAAGAAAAAGTCAGGTCGCAAGTATGGCAAGGCTGCAGGGAAGAGCGTCGAGAGCGCCATGCGCCGCAAGAAAAAAGGCACTCTAAAGTCGGGCAAAGGCGGAAAAGGCGGCACCGTGAAGAGCCGGAAGCAAGCCATCGCCATCGGACTCTCGGAAGCGCGCGAGAAGGGCGCTAAGGTGCCGAAGAAAAAAGCGGCGTAGCGAGCTCAAAACCATCCAAGGAGAGAAAGATCGAAAGAGAAAGATTGATGGTTGGGAGACGAACATGACCCGCAAAGGGAAATCAACGAAAAAGATTCGCTATGCCGTCGTCGGACTAGGACATCTGGCGCAGGTTGCGGTGCTACCCGCGTTTGCGAACACACGGAATTCCGAACTGGTTGCCATCGTGTCGGGCGACGCGGCAAAACGCCGGACGCTCGGCCGGAAGTATGGGCTGCAGCACGTTTATTCGTACAACGAATATGACAAGGCTCTCGAAGTGGTCGATGCGGTGTATCTTGTGTTGCCGAATCACCTGCATCGCGATTATGCGGTCCGGGCGGCGAATGCCGGGATTCACGTTCTCTGCGAAAAACCGATGGCGGTGACTGAAGCAGAGTGCGAGGCCATGATCCAAGCCGCAGACTCGAATCACGTCAAGTTGATGATTGCCTACCGCCTGCACTTTGAAGAAGCCAATCTCGAAGCCATCGAGCTCGCCAAGAGCGGCAAACTGGGTAACGTGAGATTCTTCGATTCCGCGTTCAGCCAGCAAGTGGCTGCGGGCAATGTTCGCGTGACCGAGCCGGTGGAGAGGGGCGGAGGGCCGGTCTATGATATGGGGGTATATTGCATCAATGCGGCTCGCTACCTGTTGCGAGCGGAACCAACGTCGGTCACGGCCTTCAGCGCCAACCATACCGGGAAGCGATTTGAGCGGGTTGACGAAATGACGTCGGTGGTGATGCGTTTCCCGGAAGAGCGGCTGGCCACCTTTACGAGCAGCTTTGGCGCGGCCGATGTCAGCCGTTACAGCCTGATCGGAACCAAAGGGACGCTTACGGCGGAGCCGGCGTACGATTATTCCCTGGAGCTGCAACATCGAATCACAATCGGAGGAAAGACCAGGAGCAAGACGTTCCCCAAGCGCGACCAATTCGCCGCCGAAATCATTTACTTTTCCGACTGTGTCCTGCGCAACAGGGAGCCCGAACCATCGGGATGGGAAGGGCTGGCGGATGTTCGAATCGTCCGCGCAATTTATGAATCTGCAAGCACCGGGAGGGCAGTGGAACTCCCCGACTTTCCGGCAAGAACAAGGCCTACGCTGAGACAGGCGATCCAGCGGCCAGCGCGCCCCAAGCCACGTACAGTGAATGCCGAATCTCCTTCCGGGGAAGCGGCTTGACGCGGCTCTACGAAAGCTGAGAGCGACTCGGAGAATCCACTCCCACTCACCCGCACGCCATGTTCCTGAATATGTTCCTGAATATGTTCCTGAATATTCTTGGGGCATGGGATGATCAACCAATGCAGGTGGAGGTTTTTCGTAACCCGGCAAACAATCCAGATGAGCTGCTCACTGATACAATGCTTGCTGCAAAGTTGCCCACGAGGGCGGGTGCAAAGAAGAGGATTTGAGGATGGAGATTACGGTTCGCCGGCGTTCCGATGTACAGATTATCCAGCTTCGCGGGGCGGTGCGACTGGGCCAGGCGGTGGATACGTTCCGTCGGGCCATTGACGACGCGTTCTCGGCCGGAGATGTGCGTTTGATCGTCAACTGTGCCGACGTCCCGATGATCGACTCCAGTGGAATCGGGGTGATGGTGAAGTCGCTGAGCGCGGCGAAGCAACGGGGAGGCGACGTCCGACTGGTGAATCCTTCCAAATTCGTGACGCAAACGCTGCGGCTGATCGGGGTGCTGAACCTGTTTACCACCTTCGAAGACGAGGACCAGGCGGTCGAATCGTATAGCTCCCAATAGCGCGCCAGGGCTGGCCTCAGCGGCTAAAGAGCCGCATTCAAAAAAATGCAGTTAGCGCAGCGATGAACCGCTGCGCCACCCGAAAGCAAAGGCAACATCGAGTTTTTCCGCAGTCTGTTAGACCACCAAAGGCATGTAATTGACAGTGCACCGCCCGGTTTGCTAGAGTTGGCCGCTCAAGTTACGGGGGCGGCCCGCAACTTGCAGCCGTCGGACCCTCCCCCGGTTGTTCACAACAGTCTGCGCGCCTAAGCAGTATAAGAATGCAACCCTCCGGACACGTCGAGGTGTCAGCCCGGTTACTGAGCGCAATGCTCAGAGAGCGCGAGTGCGCTCCGCGGGCCACGCTGCTGGCGCAACAGGCTGCCGAATTAGTCCCCGGAGGAGCCGCCATCGTGTATGTGCTGAATGCTGGCGACCCCCCTACAGTTCCCTCGACGTGGACGGCCAAAGCCGTGGCCGGTGAGATTGGTCTGGACGATCCGACCGTCCCCCTCGAATCCGGTGGCCTGGGAACTCTGGCGGAACAGCAGCAGCCGCTTCTGTTTTCCGGCAACGAATTGACTCGCGAGGATTACGCTCACCTCCATGCGCGACGCACCTTGGTATCCCTCGCCTACATTCCGATCATGGTGAACGACGTTCTCGTCGGAGCGCTGGAAGTGGCCTCTTTCGAAGGCGCAATCGCGTCAGCAGACGTTGAAGTCCTCACGGATCTCGTCGACCATGCCGGACCCGGACTGGTAAGCGCGACACAATATGAAGACGAGCGTAACTCCCTGCTGGAATCTGTTTCGCGGCTCACTCAACTCTACGATCTGGAGAAAGTGTTCAGTGCCACGCTGGAAATGGACGAACTGCAGCCCCTCATCACCTCCAAAACTCGCGAGATGCTGGGCGTTCAAGCGGTAAACCTGTGGTTCGTCAAAGACCAAAATGAACTGCTGCTCATGGACCAGAGTGGGATCGATCCCACAGCTGCGGTCGGCTCCTCGCAAAAAACCGGCGAAGGGTACATTGCCGAAGTCTCCGATTCCAACGAACCTTTGCTAATTGACGACGAAAAAGATGAGCGCCTCGCCCGACGCAATCCGTCGGGGGTCGAGGGTGGACCATTTTCCGTCATGGCTTGCCCGCTGGTCACCCATGAAAAACAGGTTGGGATCATCGAAGCCATCAACAAGATGGACGGAAGCCCGTTCGATGAGGATGACCTGTTTCTACTGAATTCGATTTCCGAAAGCGTGGCCATTGCCCTGAACAATGCCGGGCTTCTGCAGGCGGAACGCAAAGTAGAGATTCTGGAAATGCTGGTGACCGTTAGCCAGGAGATCACTTCCACCTTGAACCTGGAACGGGTTCTGCAGACCATTGTCAATGCGCCGCAGGCGGTAATCCCCTATGAACGGGCTGCTGTCGCGCTCGAGCGCGGTGGAAAGTACAAACTCGCCGCCGTCACTGGTCTCACGCAGGCCGATGCCGACGCTCCTGACATTGCTCCGCTCAACGACATTCTGCGCTGGGTCATGCTCTCCGAAGAGGTGGTGGACGTTCGGCAACACGGCACCGAGATTGACGCCGAACGGGAGGAAACCCGTGCGAAGTTCCAAAACTATTTCGAAACTTCGGGGATGCGGGCGTTCTATGCGATCCCGCTGACCGATGACACGGGGCGCGTCGGGGTTCTGGGCCTCGAAAGCTCAGATCCGGACTTTCTCTCGCCCGCCCACCTGGAGATCCTGCAAGTACTCGCTGCGCAGGCGACGGTCGCGCTGCGCAATGCGCAGATGTACAAAGAAGTGCCGTTCATTTCCCTGCTGGAGCCGGTGCTGGAGAAAAAACGGAAGTTTATGGCTCTGGGAAAACGGCGCCGCACCCTCACAATCGCCGCGGCCGCCGCGGCGTTGATCTTCCTGGCGGCATTCCCCCTGCCACTGCGAGTGGACGGAGATGCGGTTGTAGCTCCGCTGCACTCCGCCCAGATAGAACCCGAGGTCGAGGGCGTGGTCAGCAGAGTGTATGTTCGTGAAGGCGACCATGTCACCCCTGACCAGGTCATCGCGGAACTGGCGGATTGGGAGGCTCGTTCCGCGCTTGCCGAGGCCCAAGCCAAGTATCAGACCGTGCTGCTGCAGATGAATCGTTCGCTGGCGGGGAATGATGGCAGCGAAGCCGGTGTGCAGCGGGTTCAGGCCGACTTCTGGAAGTCGGAGGTCGCAAGAGACCAGGAACTGCTGGACAAGATGAAATTGCGCTCGCCGATTGCCGGTCTGGTGGCAACGCCGCACGTGGAAAACATGGTGGGGAGGCGCCTGCAATATGGGGACAGCTTCGCCGAGGTGGTCGATACCTCCCGGGCCATCGTAGACGTGGCGGTCGAGGATACCGATTCGGGACTGCTGCGCGCCGGGTCGCACGCTTCCGTCAAGCTTAACAGTTTCCCCACGCGAATTTTTCGTGGCGACGTGATTATCGTCAGTCCCAGGGGAATCTTGCAGGGCGATTCGCGGGTGTTTTTCGCGCGGGTTGCGCTATCGAACACCGACGGAGCAATCCGCGCAGGCATGGAGGGACAAGGAAAAGTGCGCGTGGGATGGTATCCGGCCGGTTATGTCCTGTTTCGTAAACCACTGTTGTGGATCTATTCACGAGCATGGTCGTGGTTTGGAGTGTGAGGGAATGCAAAGTAGAAAACCGAGCGATCTCGCTCTGATTCTGCTGAGTGCGGCTTTGCTGCCATGGCTGGCCTGCTCCCAGAAGAACGTGGAAGTTGCAGCCGCTCCTTTTCCATCAACTTCGGGAGGGTCGGCGCCTGCTCCGGCGGCGAGCGTACCGTCGGGTAACGGTGGGTTCACAGTGTCAGGTCCGTTGATTGTGGAACACCAACTGGACGTGCTGGCGCAGCGTGAGGGCGTGATCGCCGAACTGCGGTCGGAGGCGGGCGCGCACGTTCGCGCTGGGGATATTCTGGCACAGTTCGATGACCGTCAACTGGTGGCGGATCTGGAGGCGGCGCGCGCTAAGACCCGCAGCATCGAGGCCGATTTGAAGAACTGGGAAGCCGAAGCGAAGGTCATGCAGGCGGACTACGAACGCGCCCAGAAAATGTGGGATGCCCAGATCCTCACCAAGGAGCAACTCGAGCATGCCAAGTTCAAGGCGGAATCGGAAACGTGGGATGTGAAACGGGTTCGCGAATTGCTCACCAATGCCCGCCAGTCCGAGCGTTCGCTGGAGTTGGAGCTGGATAAGACCCGGATTCGCGCACCTTTTTCGGGCGTGGTGGCGCGTCGCTACGTGCGCCAGGGACAGCAGGTCGCCAAAGGGGATCGATTGTTTTGGGTAAGCGCCGAGGGTCCGTTGGGCATGCGCTTTACCTTGCCGGAGAAGTTCATCGGGCGAATCCAAAAAGGGCAGTTACTGCCCATGACAACTCCAGATCTGCCCGACCAAAAATACCAGGTCAAAGTGGTGCAGGTGAGTCCAGTCATTGATCCCGCCAGCAGCACAATCGAAGTTGCAGTGGAACTCGAAGGGAAACCGGGTGCGCTCCGGCCGGGTATGGACGCGAGCGTGAGCCTCGAGAACCTGCGATGAACATCACCGAAGCGCTGAATGTCGCGCTGCCGGACATTCCCGCGCGAATGATCGCACAGCATTATCCGCGCATGGCCGCTGATATCGTGGCGCAGGAACACATCGAAGACGGCCGTCCGGTGATTCGTGTCTACGTTCCAAGCGCCGAATCCATGTTCAAGTTCCCGCCGCAACAGTGGGCCCTGGCACAACTGTTCGACGGACGACGGAGCTATGACGAGATTGCAGAGATGTTCTCGCTCCAGACCGGGTCGGCGTACAGCATGGAGGAAGTTCGGGATTTCGCCGGTGAACTCGACACATTGAAATTTTGGTACAAGACCCCGCAGGAAAAGAACATCGTTCTCATGCAGAAGTCCGCGGAAGAGCGCCGCAAGCTCCTGAAGAAAAAGAGCAAGTATGGCGATTTGTCGATGATCGCTTTCCCCGCTTTCAATCCCGACAAGTTTCTAACCTGGGTCTACCGCTACACCAGCTTTTTCTACACAGGCTGGTTTACTTTGCTTACCCTGTGTGCTTTTGCCTTTAGTGCCGGTATCACGATTACGCACTGGAGTGAAATCGGCCGTGACACGCTGGAGTTCTACAACTTCGCAGACAAATCCTGGGGCGACGTTGCTTACTTCTACTTATTAGCGGTCGTGGTGCTGTGTCTTCATGAACTGGGACATGGTCACGCCTGCAAACACTTCGGCGGACGCGTACCCGCGATGGGCTTTGCGCTCGTCTTCCTGACTCCCGCCTTCTATACCGATACCACTGAGGGGGCAGTCAAAGGGACGCGCTCCCAGCGCTTGGTGATCTCCCTGGCCGGCGTCTGGGTGGAGTTGATAGTTTGTTGCCTGGCGACGCCGATCTGGTGGGGCACCCCGCCGGATACCGCGGTTCACGACGCCGCCTATTTGGTCATGCTCATTACCGGGATCTCGGCCGCTTTGGTCAATTGGAATCCGCTTATCAAACTGGACGGATACCATATGCTGAGCGAGATTATGGGCATCGTCGATCTGAAAGAAGCTTCCACCTTATTCGTGTCCGGCTGGGTGAAGCGCAACGTCTGGGGACTTCCGGTGGAGGTGCCATATGTGCCCAAGCGCAGGCGGCTGGGCTATACGGTTTACGCGCTTCTTTCGGGTCTTTACAGCTACACGGTCATGTATGTGCTGGCCCGTTTTGTCGGGAACGTCTTTCGCAACTTCAACCCTGAGTGGTCCTTCATTCCTGAACTTGCAACCGCGGGTCTCATCTTTCGATCGCGAATCCGCACCTTGTGGAACTTTATGAAATTCGTATACCTGGACAAGAAAGATCGTGTCTTCGCATGGTTCAGTCCTCAGCGTTCCGTGGCGGTTGCTGCACTTGCCATCATTCTGGTCTTGCTTCCGCTGCGGAGGGAATCGTCGACGGGATATTTCACGTTGGAGCCGGTCCGCCGGGCCGTCGTTCGCACTACCGTGCCTGGGACGGTGACCGGTGTGTACGCCAGCGAGGGGCAATGGATCAACGCCGAAGCACCTCTGGTACGGCTGCGCAATCTGGCGCTCGATTCGAGGGTGGCACGCACCAAGGCGAACGATTCGGATGCGGAGCGCCGCATGGCGTTGGCAACTCTGCGATACAGCGCCGATTTCGGCCAACTGCGGGAGGAACGGGCACAGCTTGCACAACAATCGGGACTGCTAACCTCGGAGGTGGCCCAACTTCAAATCAACAGCCCGATCTCAGGTCTGGTTCTCACTCCAAGATTAAGCGATCGGGTGGGAACCTATGTTCCTGCGGGAACAGAACTCGTCGAGATTGCAGATGTGAGTCCGATCCGAGCTCGCATCTACATGGCAGAACATGACATTTCGAGGTTCTGGGTGGGATCAGAGGCGCGCTTATTGGTGAATGGCATCTTCGGGAAGTGGGACAGCCAAGTTTCTCGCATTGAACCCTTGGCCTCCGATATACCTTCGGGCCTCACCGAAACTTCTCAATACAAGGGCCTACATCCCCCGAGGTATTACGCTGTTGATCTGACGATACGAAATCCCGACGGCAAGCTGAAACCCGGAATGGTAGGCTTGGCCCGCGTATATGGCCGACGGCGGAGCATTGCCGGATTTTGGTGGCAGGAAATTTCGAACTTTTTGGGTCGCAAGATTTGGTAATCAAAAAAGGCTGCCTCTCGGCAGCCTTTTCGCTGATTGGCCAAAACCATGGCCCTGAACTTTATATCTTGCCCATATTCCTTACTGTACCCAGGTTCTTCACCGAACCCAGGTTCTTCACCGAACCCAGGTTCTTCACCGAACCCAGGTTCTTCACCGAACCCAGGTTCTTCACCGAACCCAAGTTCTTCACCGAACCCAAGTTCTTCACCGAACCCAAGTTCTTCACCGAACCCAAGCTGGAAACCTTGCCCGCCTTCACGGTGTCTTGGTTCGAAGGGGTGGTGGCGATGAGGGCTTTCTTGGTGGCCTTCATATTGTTAATCAACGATTTCTTTTCGATGCTCATGATCAATCTCCTTGGCAGAATTTTTTAGTCTCGATCTCTTGACTGCGGGGTTTTTGCTCTGGCCCCGCCCTGTCTGCCGTTATCTAATGCAAGAGCTATGCCAAACGCCTCGATCGCCGAGACCAGAGCCCTCTCGCCCGCCTAGCCAGTCATTTCAATAAGTTACAGAAATCTGTATTTCAAACCGGACCTGCCTGAAGACACGGTTCCACTTGATGGGTTAATAATTAACCAACCGAAGGTTATTTTTTAACCTTTCATTCGCGCTCCAGGCAGCCTTAACTCTGCAGCCCGTACTTGCGGCAGAGATATTTCATCTTTTGCGCATCAATTCGCAGCAGCGCCGCCGCGGCTGACTTCTTCCCATCTGTCCTGCGTAGCGCGGCCTGCAGGTATGCAACTTCGATCCGCGCCATCTCTTCATCGAAAGAAATGCCTTCTTCTGGTATCAGTAGGGCCTCCTGTTTCGCCGAGCTCTGGTACAGGATGCCTTGCGGCAAATGCTTGACCGCGATGTTCGAGCCTGGAACCATCAGCACCAGACGCTGCATCAGGTTTTCCAGTTCGCGCACGTTGCCTGGCCAGTGGTAGTCCTCCAGCACCTCCAACGCTTCGAGGTCAATGGTCTTCACCGGCAGACTGTTCGCGGCGCAGTAATAACGGAGGAAGTGATCGACTAGCAGCGCGATGTCGCCTTCCCGCTCGCGCAAGGCAGGCAAAATAATTGGAACCACGTTGATGCGGTAATAAAGGTCTTCGCGGAATCGTCCCGCCTGCACGGCCTGCTCAAGGTCCTCATTTGTCGCCGTGATCAGCCGAAAGTCGATTTTCCTCGGCACCTGCCCTCCGAGGCGCTGCACCGCGTGCTGTTCCAGAACGCGCAGCAGTTTGCTTTGCAGCGTCAGACCCAAGGTGCCGATCTCGTCGAGAAATAGCGTGCCTCCGTGGGACATCTCGATGTGCCCGGCGCGCGCCTGGTGCGCTCCCGTAAACGCCCCCTTTTCGTGTCCGAACAATTCCGATTCGATCAGACTCTCGGGCAGGGCCGCGCAATTCACGCTGACGAATGCCTGCTCACTCCGCGGGCTGTTGGCCACTATGGCGCGCGCCACCAGTTCTTTCCCTGTCCCGCTCTCGCCCCTGATCATTACGGTCGTATTGCCCGGCGCCACGCGGCTGAGGGCGTCATATATGCGATGCATGGCCTCGCTGCCGCCAATCAAGTCACCGAAGGAATAGCGGCTCAGCGCATCCTGGCGGACGATTCGCCCTTCGATCTCGCGGCGGCGTTGCTCGAGAGCGCTCTGGAGAAATCCGTGCACCTCGCCGAAATCGACCGGGGCCACGAAACACTGGGCGATTCCGGCCCCCAAAAGCTTGCGCCGCCACGCCTTGGTGAGCGATCGGGACAGGCCGATCAGCACCAGATCCTCATCGCTTGCGCGTAACTGGCTGACCAGTTCGATCATGGGCTCGGCTGCCCCCTCGTAGGCATCCAGGTCGAGAATCACAGCCTCGAGAGGAACCTCAGCCTGCAGCGCCATGACGCCTTCGGCCGCGTCCAGCAAGGTGATGTGAAAGTCCGAAGCGAGACTTTCCTGGGCGGCCAGCGTGACCGACTCGTCCGTTGTCATGATGGCAACGCGCGCCGCCGCACTGCCCAGTGGAACTTCGTTGGACATAAAACCTGCCCCTCGGCTCGGCGGGCGAGACGCCCGCCGGACAGCTGCCGGGACGGCGGCGCTACGACTGTCGCGCGGGAAGTCAGGACACGCCTAAGGGTTAATTTTTAACCTCTTAGGAGAAAAAAAACAACCCCTCCTTGTGATCCGGAGGAATTTCCCGCCCGCCAAGGAATCGAATCTTAACGGGCAGAGAGTGAGCCGATGTCGCGCCAATCCAGAATGACTTTGCCGCAGTTGCCCGAGCGCATAACGGCGAAGCCCTGCTCGTATTCACGCCAGGAGAAGCGATGCGTGATGACGGGCGCGATGTCGAGGCCGCTCTCCAGCATTACGGTCATCTTGTACCAGGTCTCGTACATTTCGCGGCCATAGATGCCCTTGATGGTCAGCATATTGAAGATAACTTTGTTCCAGTCGATCGAGGTCTCTTCCTTGGGTATGCCCAGCAGAGCGATTTTGCCCCCGTGGCTCATGTTCGCGAGCATGTCGCGGAACGCGGATGGGTTCCCTGACATTTCGAGGCCGACGTCGAATCCCTCGCGCATACCGAGCTTCTGTTGCACTTCCTGAAGCTTGGTCGTTCGTGGGTCGATGGCCATGGTGACCCCAACCTTCGTGGCAAGATCCAGGCGGTATTTGTTTACATCGCTAATTACCACGTAGCGGGCTCCCGCGTGTTTCGCAACCGCAGCGGCCATGATTCCGATGGGACCCGCCCCGGTGACCAGCACGTCTTCTCCAAGCACGGGAAAAGAAAGAGCGGTATGAACGGCGTTGCCGAAGGGATCGAAGATGGCGGCAATTTCTGGTTTGATTTTCTCGCTGTGCTTCCAGATATTCGACATGGGGAGCACGATGAATTCCGCAAACGCTCCCGCGCGGCTTACGCCGACGCCTTTCGTGTGAGCACAAAGGTGACGGCGGCCGGCGAGGCAGTTGCGGCAGCGTCCGCACACCACATGACCCTCGCCGCTGACCAGTTCTCCGACGCGGAAGTCCGATACGTTCGAGCCGACCGCTACGATCTCGCCCGCAAATTCATGGCCGATGACCAGCGGAACCGGAATAGTCGCTTGGGCCCAGGCATCCCATTCGTAAATATGAAGGTCGGTGCCGCAGATCCCGGTCAGAAGAACGCGAACTTTGACATCGTTGATGCCAATTTCCGGCTCGGGAACTTCTTCGAGCCAAAGGCCAGGACTCCGCTTACTTTTCACAAGAGCTTTCATTCTCTTAACCCTAGGCGATTCCTGTGTCTTACAGAATCAACGATCCAAACCTATCACTCTACAGCGCCACAGAGGGCTGCACAACACGGAGCGGTGTGTCGGTAGCGATCTTCCGCGTTCGATTCCGTTCAAAGGAGGGCGCGGAGAGCAGCGATCCCTTAAACCGCCCGCAAGGGGAATTTTGGCGGGTTCAGGGCAGCCGGCATGAGTGCAGGCGAATAATCGGATAAACTATTTATTCTCGTCGATAACCTTCCCAGGGGCTTCAGGTCCCCCCACGTTGCGGAAGATCATGGTGGCGAGGAAAGCTTCATTACCTAAGGATGAGGCGCGAATTCATAACTTCGTTTCCCAAGAGGAGAAATCCGTGAGTACTCAGACACTTCCCGAAACGCACGAAGAGCGCGCCAGCGCGAGCCCAGTCAAGTATGTCTATAGTTTCGGCGCTGGAAAGGCCGAGGGCAGCGGCGCGATGAAGAATGAGTTGGGCGGCAAAGGCGCAGGTTTGGCGGAAATGACTAACGCCGGGCTGCCCGTGCCGCCTGGGTTCACCATCCAGACGGAGGCATGCCGCGAGTACATGCGTAGCGGCGGAAAGGTGTCCGCCGATGTCGAGCACCAGATGGAAGAGGCGCTCCGGCGCCTCGAGCAACTGCAAGGCCAGAAGCTGGGTGAAGGCGACAACCCGCTGCTGGTAAGCGTCCGCTCGGGAGCGAAATTTTCCATGCCGGGCATGATGGATACGATTCTCAATCTTGGCTTGAACGATGAAAGCGTGGAGGCGCTGGCGAAGCGCAGCAACAACCCGCGTTTTGCATACGATTCTTACCGCCGCCTGATCCAGATGTTCGGCAACGTGGTGCTGGAGATTCCAAAATCGGCTTTCGACGATGTCTTCGACGGTAAGAAAAAACAGAAGAAAGCCAAGCTCGATACCGATCTTGACGCGAAAGCGCTAAAGGAAGTCATTGAGGAATACAAGAAGGTGGTCAGGAAACACGCCAAGCGCGACTTCCCACAGGATGCACACGAGCAACTGGTGATGGCACGCGACGCGGTGTTTCGGTCGTGGCAAAACGACCGCGCCAAGACTTATCGCCGCATCAATAACATCTCCGACGATTTGGGCACGGCGGTGAACGTGCAAGCCATGGTATTCGGCAATCTGGGAGAGACGAGCGGCACCGGCGTGGGCTTCACGCGCAATCCGGCGAATGGCGACAAGGAGTTCTACGGCGAGTTCCTGCTGAACGCACAAGGCGAGGATGTTGTTTCAGGCGTGCGCACCCCCGTGCCCATCCTGGAGCTGGAAAAAGTCATGCCGCAGGTTTACCAGCAGCTGCGCGAGATCACCAATCGCCTCGAAAAGCACTATCGCGACATGCAGGACTTCGAGTTCACCATCCAGGAAGGCAAGCTCTATATGCTGCAGACGCGCAATGGCAAGCGCACTGGACTGGCGGCTGTGCGCGTGGCTATCCAGATGGTGGAAGAGGGTTTGATCAGCAAAGAAGAAGCGATTTTTCGCGTCGAACCCAACCAGCTTTATGACTTCCTGGTTCCGCGTTTGGACGAGAAGAAAGCGAAGGTTGAGATTCTGGCTACCGGTCTGCCTGCGTCCCCGGGCGCTGCGGTTGGACAGATTGTGTTCACCGCGGATGAGGCGGTGGAAAAGGCAGGGCACGGCAGTAAGAGAAATCCTGTGATCCTGGTTCGAGCGGAGACTACTCCGGAGGATATTCACGGCATGGAAGTGGCGGCGGGAATTCTGACATCGCGCGGCGGTATGACCAGTCATGCTGCGGTAGTCACGCGCGGTATGGGGAAGTGCTGCGTGGCGGGGGCGGGCGACATCGCGGTAGACGAAAAGGCCCGCGAGATGAGGGTGAAGGACCAGGTATTCAAGCAGGGCGACTGGATTTCGCTCGACGGAAGTACGGGTCGAGTGATCAAGGGGAAACTCAATACTCTCGACGCAGAGCCCGACGATCCGGAATTGATGAAGTTCATGGGATGGGCGGAGCCGTTCCGCAAAATAGGGGTGCGGGCCAATGCGGACATTCCGAGAGACGCCATCCAGGCGCGCGCGTTCGGAGCCGAGGGCATCGGCCTGTGCCGCACTGAGCACATGTTCTTTGCCGAGGACCGGATCCCGCACATGCGTGCCATGATTCTTACAGACAATGAGAAAGATCGCCGCGCGGCGCTGAAGAAACTGCTGCCCATGCAACGCGCGGATTTCATCGGCCTGTTTCGCGCTATGGATGGCCTGCCCGTAACCATCCGGCTACTCGATCCCCCGCTGCACGAGTTCTTGCCGAAGCGCGAAGAACTGATGGTCGAGGTCGCGGTACTGGAAGCCACCAAGCCGCGTTCACCCAAGTTGAAAGAGCTGAGGGCTGTACTTCGCAGGGTTGAGGATCTGCACGAGTTTAATCCCATGCTCGGACATCGCGGCTGCCGGCTGGGCATCACCTATCCCGAGATTACCGAGATGCAGGCGCGCGCCATTTTCGAGGCGGCGGTGGCCGTCGAGAGGGAAGGCATCAAGACTCACGCGGAGGTGATGATCCCCCTTATAGCCACGTTAAAAGAGATGGCCAACCAGGGCGCTATCGTCCGACGAGTGGCCGAGGAAGTGTTTAAGGAAAAGGGGAAAAAGGTGCACTATCTGGTGGGGACGATGATCGAGTTGCCGCGAGCCGCGCTCATCGCGGACGAAATCGCCAAAGAAGCAGAGTTCTTTAGCTTCGGCACCAACGATCTCACCCAGACCACGTTCGGCTTCTCGCGCGACGACGTGAATAAAATCTTGCCGACTTATCTGGCGGAAGGCATCCTCAAACAGGATCCCTTCGCCGCGCTCGACCGCGACGGCGTGGGTGAATTGGTTCGCATCGGAATCGAACGTGGACGCAAGACCCGTCCCGATCTTGAGGTGGGAATTTGCGGCGAACACGGCGGCGATCCGTCGTCGGTTCAGTTCTGCCACGAGGTGGGAATGGATTACGTTGCCTGCTCGCCATTTCGGGTGCTGACCGCGCGGCTGGCTGCCGCACAAGCCGGTGCGACCGATAAGTTGAAGATGGAGGGCGGAAGGACGAAATAGATAGGCAGGAAGTTGCCAAGCTATTCGTCTTGCCGGGGCAAGCATCCAGCGTTTTTGCTCGAGAGGTTCGGCTATGCCGCGCCTGAGGTTTTTATCGGCGTGGGATTATTGGCAAGCGAAGCTATCTGCTCCGATTTCGTGACTGCGCGGGCCGCCAGTGGCTTTAACCACAGCAAAGCCATAAACGCAGCAACCAGATCGCACACAATCATCGCCCAGAAAACCTTGGTCCAGGAGCCGGTTTTCTCAAACAACCAAGCCGCACCGGGAGCGGCAAACAGTGTGGCCAAGCCCTTCGCCGTGTAAACGAGCCCATAGTTGGTCGTGGCCCACTTCTTCCCATACAAATCGCCGGTAATCGATGGGAACAGCGAATAAATATTGCCCCAAGCGAAGAAACACAGCCCCGATAACACTATGAACCAAATGGGACGGCTGATCAGTTGGAGCAGGGCGTAAACCGCAATTGCCTCGAGGACGAAGGAGATGAAGATGGCATTCTCCCGTCCGATGTGGTCCGACACCCATCCCCAGAAAGGGCGCGTCAACCCGTTCAGAATCCGGTCGACCGTGATCGCCAGCACCAATGCGGTCATGCCCCACAGCACTACGATTTTATCCACATGGTACGAGGAAGCCATGGGGTTGAGTTGCACGGTGACGACGATACCACCGAACGCCAGCATGGTCATCATCAGGTAAATGACATAGAAAGACGGCTGGTGCAGCATCTGCCACGGCGTCAGGTCGACCGCGGAAGTGTTTACCTTGGCTTTGATCTTCTTTTCTTTTGCTTCCCAGTTTGGCGGCGTCCATCCCACCGGCGGTCTGGCCAAAAAGAGGGCACAAAGCAGTACCACGAATCCCTGGATGATTCCCCAGACGATGAACGTGTGCTGGTAGCCAGAGGTTTTGATCATGTCGGCAACCGGGGCGATGGTCGTCGCGGTGCCGATCCCGAAAGCTCCGGCGGTCATGCCGACACATAGACCGCGATGGTCCGGGAACCACTTCAGAGCGTTCCCAATGGTTCCTCCGTAGACCGCCCCGGCACCGATACCACCCAGTCCGTACCAAAAGTAGAGGCCCTTTAGACTCTCGGCGTAGCCCGATCCTATCCAGCCGAGTCCGGCGAAGATTGCCCCAAGCCCCAGCATCAATCGGGGTCCAATTCGGTCAACCAGGAATCCTTCAAAAGGCACGAGCCAAGTTTCCAGAGCGATAAACAGGACAATGGTCCACTGCACAGCTTCCAGCGAGACGTGCAGATGGGCCTGGATGGGTTTGGTGAAGAGAGTCCATGCGTATTGCAGGTTCGCAATAGCCATCATCGCGACGATCCCGGCGATTAACTGAACCCAGCGATTGGGAATACGCGAGGGGTGAATCAGGGTGGCGGGAGATGCAGCCATTGGTATACCTCCAAGACGGCGCGTTAGACATTAAAGCGCACTGCCAGAACGACTTTGTTCCAGCAACGGAAACACAGCCCACCCCGCGGGCGGGTACTCGAGAGGCTGTGGTTCCGGACGCACTGCGATATACTGGTCCACTGATCGAACCACTTGCCCGCGCAAAGTTAACATCCTTGCTCCGGAACTGTCAACGACTTTGCGGATGTCCTATGGCGGCGTGGCGAGCTTCCTCGTGCGCTGGCAAGGTAATTGGAGACGCAACCGATGCCGACAGATGAGAGACTGCGCGCACAAATCGAGACTTACCTGTCTAACCTGGATAGCCTGATCCGCCGCGGACATGAGGTTCATGACGTGGTGGCGGCTGAGCCGTCGGACGGTCTGGCGATCGCCGCCACTCGCGCCTGGCAGGAAGATTGTGGAGTAACAGTCAATCAATTATCTGGAGGCAGTAAAGCCCACTGGCTAGCCCGGTCGTTTAGCGAGGCCTTGCTCGTTCGCTCCGCGGCCGGCCATGCCGTCGAAGGGGCTGCGATGGCCGAGATCGTCAAACGTCTGATCGACGTGCTGGAGCAAGCCGTGGCCTCGCTCTCTGGAATAGACGGCGACAAAGGCGCGGGCGCCAGTGAATACTCGTCCCCAGCCCTTGAGGCACCGGCGCCTCGCCGATTCGCGTTCGTTCATAATGCCGCGCTCCGGCCCGTTATCGAGGAGGCCTACAACGATAGTCGGCGCGCTCTCCAACAAGCAGACTATGACCTTTCTCTGCGCATTTCTTGCGGAATCCTGGAGGCCATCGTAACCGACGCGTTGGAACATACGGGACTGAGTGCACTGGGTGCCGCGGACGCGCCTGCGGGGGAATTGGCCGCCAAGATTGGGGACTGGTCATTCGACCGGCGGCTCGCCGTCGCCGAGAGGGCGGGACTGATTCGCGGGGGTTGTGCCCGGCTCCCAGGGGTCGCGCGAACATATCGAGATCACAGCGATGCCAATAACCATGGCAATAACAACGACAGAAGCGGCGCGAACGCGACGGTTTCCGAGCGCGATGCGCGACAGGTCGGCCAGGTGCTTCATGTCGTGATGAGAGACCTGGACCCCGGCCGGTAGATACGCGGCAAATACGGTGAAGCGCGGGCTGTCCTTCCCTGTCCCACCCGACAGATTGGATCGACAGCAGTAACCATCAATCTTCTAAATCCTGCCGAAACACTGGTTGTGTCGGATCGAGACTGCCATCGATAACGGCCACGAGCAGTTCTCTATATGCTTCTCCCGCGTCTGACAGCGAGGGGTAGCCGCGTTCTCGTTGGAGTGCTCCACTGGCCGAATAGACGAGGGTGAAATATCGGCCCGATGAATACTGAAGTTCGAGCAACTTATTCGGCATGTCAGGATCACCTTCCTGACCGAGCACATCCATCAGCGCCACAGTCCATTGCCTCCCTTTCGGGTCGCTGACGATCTCGCGCTCGACGTATTGCCAGTCGTCCATGCTCCACAATGCCATATTGATTCCACCACGGCTTTATCCCAATAGATCCTTATCCCAATAGATCATGGAGCGCTCTTGCGACTTGCGCGCCGGTGAATGGTTTCGGGACGAGCAAGACTCTTCGGGCGTTCCGGGAACGAAGGCTCGCGTCGGCCATCTCCGGTGTGTCGCTGATGATGACCACGGGAAGCTCGGCATGATCCGGGTGATGACGCAAGGCGTCGAAGAGAGCCTCGCTCATGGCGTAGGCGGAACAATCCAGCACGAGCGCATCGGCGACGTGCTCCCGAACCAGTTCGTTGACGGCAGCAGAATATCCCTCTGCGAAGACCTCGTAGCCGTGGTCACGCAACGCAAACGTCAGAAGCTCGGCGATCTCCGGCGTGTCGTCGATGAGCAGGATGCGGCGCAATTTCAATGCCCGCTACTTCTTGCCGGCTCCGGCGCCCGGCAGCCGGGGCTTCTTGCCTGCGCAGGGCTCCAGATCCATGACCCACACTCGCCCACCGGCAATATAGTTGGCGCGGCGGTCATTCTCGATCATCGCTCCCCAGGCCTCCAATGTTCGCATCGCGAACGTGTAGCCCTCGAAGTTGTTGCGGGCATGGTCCAGAACTTCATTCGTGTGCCAGTTGTCGGTGAGGATCGCGTCCCCGGCGTGTACGCGTAGGACGGTGTAGTAGCGATCGAAGGCCGCGTCCGCCCTGACGTCGCGCGTCGACCCGCGCTTCTTGCCTTCGCTGACGATATAGCTCTCCTGGGGCTCGGGAGCCGCAGGTGGAGATGGAGGGGTGGTTGTAGGGTTCATACAGTCTCCGCCACGGCCGCGGCTTCTACCGCCGACGCCATATTGACCAGATTTTTCGCATCCGCAAACTGGATCAATGCTTCGGGCAACTCCACGCCCATCATTCGCCATTGCTCATTGGCAAACTTCTGCAGAGTAGCGATGTGCTCGGCATGAAGATGGCCGAAGCGTCCCTGCAATTTCAAATACTCGGACACCGGCCGCATGCTCTGCGGACGGAAGCTGTAATCAAATTGGCGTTTCTCGGGGTTCCACTCCCAAATGGGGTAGAGCCCGCACTCGACGACTAGCCGACCAAGGTCGATGGAGCGCGGTGTCTCGTACACGAAGCCCTTCTGGCACGGAGTGTAAACCATCAGATATGCCGCACCCTTGTGGTTGAGTCCCTTGCGTACTTTATTCATCAAGTCGATGGGGTAGCCGACGCTCGCAGTCGCTACGTAGCAGTGCGGATGGCCTGCCGCCATCATGCGAGCGAGATCTTTGGGAAAAAGCTTCTTGCCCTCTGGAACTTCCGGGCCGGGAGGGGAAAAGGTCGTCATGCCGCCGTAGGGCGTTCGCGACGAAGCCTGGATGCCGGTGTTCGCGTACTGCTCGTTGTCGTAGCAGATAATCAGACAGTCGTGATTGCGATAAAGCGCGCCTGAAATTGAGGCGAGGCCGATGTCGGACGCGCTTCCGTCGCCTGCCTCGCAGATAATGTTCGGGAAGGCGCCCTTCCATTTGCCTTTGCGGATCATGGCTTCATAGGCGGCCGCGACGCCGGCGGTGAAACTGCCCGCGCTGCCAATCTGCGTGTGGGCCCAAGGCACATTGTAGGGGGTGCACAAATACGAACTGTTCGCCACATACATGCAGCCCGTCGGTCCGACCAGGATCGTATTATCGCCCGCTGCCTTGCTGGTCATCCGGTACTGGATGGATGGCCCGCAACCGGCGCACGTACGGTGGCCAGGGACGAACGGCTCGGACGAAGGCAATTCAGGGTTGTAGAAACGCGCGCCCTGATTCGGGTTGTCGAGAATCGGCAGCAGCTGCCGTTGAACTTCTATGGTTGCCATATGAATCCTCCCGTAGCGCCGGCGTCCCGCCGGCTCTCCACTTTATTCTTCGAATCCAACCCAATGCGTGCGCTTTTCAATTTTGCCACTTTTCTGTACGTCCAACATTTTCTCAGTCATCCAATAGAATTCCTTCAGCACGATCGCCTCGCCACCCATGCCCGCCATGAACGACAGGACGAGCGGCCTTCGGTCACTTTCATAGAGAGCCGCGCACACCTCACCATAAAGCACGCCGCCGCTACTCACGCTGCCGAGTCCCATGTTGGTCTCGATCACGCCGACCACTTTGAACTTGCTGAGGACTTCTTTCACGCGGTCGGTGGGGTATGGCCTGATCGTCCGCAGCCGTACGAGACCGACTTTCAGGCCCTTATCGCGCATGTGCTGAATCGCAAACCGAGCCGTCACCGCGTGAGCGCCCTGCAGGAAAAAGACAACGTCGGCGCCATCGGTCATGAACTCTTCGATCCAGGGGTCATAGCGTCGGCCGAAGATTTTCGCGAACTCGTCGTGGACCTCTTCGATCACCGCCATGGAATCTTCCATAGCGCGCGCCCGCTCCAACTGCAGCGGCGGACCCTGTTCGGGCATAATCTGGGGGCCGTGTGACACCGGATGCCGCGGATCGAGCGGGTAAGGATGCTTGTAGGGCGGCAGGAATTCCTTCACCTGACCCGAGTCGGGCAATTCAACGTCGCTGGTGATGTGCGAGACGAAGAAGCCATCCTGACAGACCATCTGGGGCAAAAGCACGCGTGGGTCTTCACCGATTCGATAAGCCATTAGATGATTGTCGAATGCCTCCTGGGCATCGCATGACCAGCCCATGAGCCATCCCATGTCGCGGGTGGAGAGCGCGTCGGTATGCTCGGAACCGAAATCGCCGGGCGGGTCGAGCGTGCGATCGGCGATCATCATCTGCACCGGCATGCGACTGCCGGAAATCGGCGAATAAAGTTCGTAAGCGAATTGCACGCCTACACCGGAGCTGCCGGTGAACACACGCGCGCCGCTCGACGAAGCGCCGTGCGAGATGCTCAGTTGCGAGTGCTCGCTATCGGCCACGATATACTCGGCATCGAGTTCTCCATTGGCCACCATTTGCGCGAGCGCCATCATCGTCGCCGTGTAGGGCCGGATGGGGTAGGCCGCGATCACATCGACATCGGCATACTTGGCGGCCTGCGCTGCCGCCACGCAACCATTGATGCGGACCGTCCTCTTTTTTGCCGCGGTAGCTGTTGCCATAATTCGCTCCAATTCTCTGCAATTCTAATTCTAATGTTCCGCTCTAGATGTTCTTTGCGGGGCGCTCGCCGAGATGCCTCAGTTCTTCCGCCTGCCGTCCATGCAGGCCGGGAGAAATCGCGAAGGCCGTATCCATGCGCACAACGCCAGTATCGAAATCGAGTTCGGGCACGCCTTCGAGGCAGCCCGTCGGACACTCTTCAATGCAGACGCGGCATCCTTTGCAATAGTCCACGAGAATCTTATAGAGACCGTTCGACCGTGCCGGACGGGCAATGCAGGGCTCCGGACAGACCAGATAACAGTTGTCACAAGCGTTGCAGGTGCCGCAACTGAAACAACGGCCGGCCTCCTCGACGGCTTGCTCTTCCGTGAAGGCCTGAATCACTTCCTGTTGCGTCTTGCGCCGGCTGGCCGGGGGCAGCATTGTTTGATGGACGCGCGGGAAATGCGGGAAATACGTCATATTCATACGATTCAAATCGAAGATGACGTCGATGGGAATTATCCGTGGTTCCAGCGATTCGCCGCGCATCACCTTATCCAAATTGAAGGCAACGCGCTTGCCGTCGCCCACCGCGTTTACCACCATCAGCGGCTGACCCGAACCGAGTTGCACGATGTCGCCGGCGGCAAAGAAGTTGGTATCGCCGAGACGTCCAAAGCGGTCGATCTTGATCGTGCCACGCTCGGTCTTGAACTCGGCCGGGAGCCATGCCAGCGACGCATGCTGGCCCACGGCAATGATCACGTTATCGACGTGGAATTGCTCGGCGGAGACTTCTCGATTCACAGTGATCGGTGAGGCGTTGATGGCGCCGGAAAAGCGCGCCGGATGCAGTTGCAGGGTCTCGACCTTGCCGTTGCCGAGGACCGCGGTCACCGCGCGCCCGTGCATCAACTCCACGCCTTCTTCGACCATGTCGTGGAGATCTTCCGGCGAGGCCGGCATCTCTTCGCGATTGCCCTCGACCGTGATCATAGTGACTTCGACCGCGCCTTGGCGCAGCGCTTCGCGGGCGCAGTCGATGGCGGTATTGCCGCCACCGATGACGGCGACTCGCGCACCCAGCTTGACTTTCGACGTGCCCATGCCGATATCGCGCAGGAAAGGAAGTCCATAGTGCACGCCATCTTTATTTTCGCCCTCGGCGCGCACGCTATTGGGCTCGGTAAGTCCGACCGCTAGCACTACAGCGTCGTAGTCCTTTTTCAAGTCGTCCCAAGAAACGTCTTTTCCGACCTCGACGCTGGTTCGAATCGTGATCCCGAGTTCGACCAGGCGTTCGATCTCTCGATCGAGCACATCCTGCGGGAGAACCCAGTCGGGGATCCCGCCACGATTGAGTCCCCCTGCTTTCGGGGACTTCTCCAGGATCGTGACTTTGTAGCCGAGGCGCGCCAATTGGTATGCCGCGCTGTGGCCGGCGGGACCTGATCCGATGACGGCAACCTTCTTGCCGTTGGGCTTGCCAGCCTTGACCACGTCGCGCTTCAAGGCTTGTCCTAGATCGCCGAGAAAGCGCTCGACGGCGCGAATCGAGATGGCCTCATCGTACTTACCCCGGTTGCAGGCTTGCTCGCACGGGTGGTAGCACACGCGGCCGGTGACCGACGGGAAGGGCATATCTTCCTTGATGAGCGCGTAGGCATCCAGGTACTTGCCGCGCTTCACCAAGTCGAGATAACCCTGAATCTTTTCGTTGGTCCCGCAAGCGTTGTTGCAGGGTGGCAACTTGTCTCGGTAAACCGGGCGGATCGAACGCCAATTGCCGGTCGGGAACAAGTCCTGCCCTTTTTCCTGCGTGGGCGCGGGCGTGATGCCAGCGAACGGAATCTTTAAGCGCTCGGGGATGTGTGTGCCTTTGGTCGACATGTGATCCTTTGATTCCTTCCTAATGCAGTGCCATGGTCTATGCAGCCACTGGGTTCAGCTTCATGATGTGCAACTGTTCGAGCGCCATTTCAAATGCCCGCTTGTTCGCGATCATCGGTTCAATCGTTTCCATCTTTACGATGCCGGTGGTCTTGACTACCGCGGCAATGAGCGGAGCAGCGATGTCGGGTGCGATTGATTTGTTGCGTTCGGCTGCGCCCTCTGTCGAAAGGCGGTCGAGGCCGAGTTCGCCTAGCCGGTAGTAAAGCCATTTGTGGTCGGCCAGGTGAGCGGCATCAACACAGACGAGTTGGGACAGCCGTTCGGCGCCGGGGACGAAACGAATCATGTACTCCGGCGTGTAGTGTGTGTTGATGACGAGCGTTCCGCCCGGCGGCATCCCACGCATGTAATCCCAACCCTTGACCATCGTGCCCTCGACCAGCACGATGATGTTGGGCTGCTCGTTTTCATAAGTGAGCTCATTCTCGATCACTTCGTCGCTGACACGACAGTACTTGCGTGTCGGGGCGTTGGTGCGATCGGGGTTATCGACATAGTTTTCCATCGACTGCGCGTACTTGCCCTCGATGCGGGCGGAAGCGGAGATGGAGTTGACGATGTCGCGGCCTTCTTTGTCCATAATGATGCCGCGCGTCCAAACCGTAAGTTCCGTGTAACTCATAATCAATCCTCGTTCGTGCATTGCGGATAGAACCGAGTCCGAAGCGTCCGGGCATATATCCCCGGCTCCGCTGCTGAGCGGACTCACTCTTTTCCATTTGTTGATGACTGCCACTTGCCTGGGACTGCTGTGATCGACTCAAGAACCTCCAGGAAATCGCTGCGCAAGACAACAAAAGGCGCGACGCGATTGCCGTTCTGAAATTTCACAATCGCCGACAACGTTGCCTTCTTGCACAAACTTTCAATATCGGCGCCGGTGAGCCCTTGCATCCGGTCCGCGAACTCCTTGACATCGGCGTCGGGCGCAAGGGGCACACGCTTACAGCAAATGCGCATAATGGCGGCGCGATCGGCTGCGTCGGGTTTGGCGAGCGGGAGTATATAGTCGAAGCGCCCGCTTCGCAACAGGGCTGGTTCAATCCGCTCCGGACGATTGGTGGCAGCCAGCAGAATCACGCCTTTGACATCACGCAAGTTGTCGATCTCGCGCAGAAGTTGGCTGAGAATTCTCTGATAAACGTCGGTACCAAACTGATCGGCGCCGAATTTGGGCGCGATCGCGTCAATCGTGTCGAAGAACAGGATGCAAGGTGCTGCCCGTCTTGCCTTTTTGAAAACTTCGCGCAACGCTCGTTCGGATTCGCCCAACCACTTCGAGTAGAGTTGGGGACCATCGATAGCGATCAGCGGCACCTGTTTTTCACCCGAGAGCGCACGCGCCATCGCAGTCTTCCCAGTCCCGGAGGGTCCGGTCAGGAGAATGCCGCGGGGCGGTGCGAGCCCAACCTGTTCATAGATGTCATCGCGCCGGTGAGTATGCTCGAAGACGGCATCCAGTAACCGTTTCACATCGTGAAGCCCTCCAAGGGATGCGAACGTGGAGGAGCTTTTCTCAATGAAGAATTCGCGAGTCGCGCTGGGCTCGACTTCCTTCAAACCACCGAGAAAATCGTCGCGCGTGATCTGCAGCGTTGCCAGATCCGCGGAAACGGCCCCGCCCGTCTCGAGCGGCGACGCGGAAAGAAAGCGGCGCAAGGCAATCATGCCGACTTCCTGACCCAGCGCTTCGAGATCGGCGCCGACGAAACCGTGAGAATGTTCGGCGATTTCCTGCAGGTCGACGTCATGCGCAAGCGGCATGGCGCGCGTGTGGATCCGCAAGATTTGCAACCGGGCCTGAGTATTCGGAATGCCGATTTCAATTTCGCGATCGAAGCGACCGGGACGCCGCAATGCCGGGTCCAGAACCTCGGGGATGTTAGTAGCGCCGATGACGATGACCTGACCGCGCGCGACAAAGCCATCCATCAAGCTTAGAAGCTGCGCCACGACACGCTTTTCGACCTCGCCGGCCACTTCGGTACGCTTGGGAGCCACGGCGTCGATTTCGTCGATGAAAAGGATCGCCGGCGCATGGCGCGCCGCGTCCTCGAACACCTCGCGAAGTTTAGCTTCGCTCTCGCCGTAGAACTTCCGCATGATTTCCGGACCGTTGAGGTGAATGAAGTGCACGCGGCTTTCGGCCGCTACGGCGCGGGCCAACAGAGTTTTTCCCGTGCCCGGAGGGCCGTACAACAGCACGCCCTTGGGCGCCAGAATTCCCAGGCGTTCGAAGATGCGCGAGTACTTCAGCGGCAGTTCGACCATTTCGCGGACGCGCGCTACTTCGCGTTCCAGTCCGCCGATATCTTCGTAGGATACCGCCGGAATTCGGACCGATTTCTCCTCGCTTTCCACAATTCGGAGGTCGGTGCATTTCCCGATCACGACAGGGCCCGAGGGAATCGTGCGCACCACTTGGAAGTTCACCGCCTTGGCAAATGTCGGTACACGCACGACGGAACCGGCGATGACCGGAACACCTTTCAGGTCCTCCAGTATCTGATCGGGCGCAATGGTCGCCGGCGCGGCCCCAACCCACAACGGCGACAAGCGGACTGCCACTGCCTGAGCGTGCTCGACGAGCGCCACTGTCACCTGCTCCTGCAACCCCGCGCTGCAATTACTGCGGCAGGTGCCGTCGATCTGGGCCATGCCTTCGAGGCCGTCGTGCGAGAGTTCGGCACGCGCGACGCCGATGGTGCCGCCGGTGATCTTCAGCACGTCGCCCGCTCGCGCACCCAGGCGCAGCAGGTCGGCTGGCGCTAGTCGGGCAACCGCACGGCCGATGTCCTCGACACGGGCCTCGGCAACCCGCAACGCGAGAGTTGCCCCAAGACCCTCCGGCGCGTGAGGCGCGATGGCCCCACGGGTCACGTCATTTCCCAAGTCAGTCAATCTGATCGTTCCCCGTTTGCTGGCTTCGATGCCCCACGAATCGTCCCTAGCCGATGACCGCCACGTTCGATGTGGCGCCATCCCCCTCCCGCGAAATTGCGAATCGCGAATAGCCGGCCCAGAGGAAAACCCTCACTTTTGTCAAAACCTCTCAAGTACGATCTCTTCGACGTCTTCAATGTGCCGCCGCATCGCCGCCTTTGCAGCCTCGGCGTCGTGGCGCTTGATCGCAGCCAGAATCCGGCGGTGGCCGGCGAGCGACTTTTGCGGGCGCCCGCTCACCTGCAAAGAGCGTTCCCGTGTTTCGCGCAGCAGCTCCATGAGAATGTCGAGCACCTTCAGCACGACACTGTTGCCGGAAGCCAGAGCAACGGTGTAGTGGAATTCCGCGTCCTCGGCGATGCTGGCTTCGCCACGAGATTGCGTTGCTTCTTGCCGTTGCAGAATCTCCTCCATCTCCGAGATTTCGTTGGCAGAAGCCTTCGCGGCTGCGCGCGCAGCCAACGGCGGCTCGAGCATCTTGCGGAAATCGAGAAGCTCGCTCACCCGTTCGTGCCGCTGCTTCAAGGCATTCGCAAAAGGATTGACCGATGACTCCGATGTTTCGCGAACGATTGTCCCGGCGCCTTGACGCGGTTCAACCAAGCCCATTAGTTCCAGGCCTCGAATCGCGTCTCGAATGGAACTGCGGCTTACTTGCAACATCTCCGCCAGTTCGCGTTCCGAAGGCAGTTTGTCACCGGGCTGCAGCTTTTTGAGGATTAAACTTTCGATCTGCTTGGCGACCTCTTCGTAGACCTTGTTCCGTCGGATCACGTCGAAGTCGGATTTGATGAGCGGTGATGGCATAAACAAATGGTCCGGTAAGTGGACCAGCGACCCGGAAAGTATACTACCGCTGTCACTCCCCTGCAAATATTCTTGTGGTCGAGAGGTTGCCGGTGGAGAGTTGGGCGTCCCCCCCGGCGCTCACTTGGGTGGCTGAGAAGCCGCACACTCCGCCAATAAGCTGGTGCAGTTGTATATCGTACGAGTGCAGGTCATGGCAAGCCCTACCCGCTCGCCTAGTTCCACGACCGCACCGACCAGTGCTTCCAGTTCCATCGGGCGGCCTGCTTCGAGATCCTGGAGCATCGAAGTCTTGTGCTCCCCAACTTTTTCCGCGCCTGCCATGCGCTGCTCGATGGAAACTGGCAGGTCCATTCCCAATTTGTGGGAGACCGCTTCCACTTCCTCCATGATGTTGCGGATCACCGAAGAAACTCCCGGATCGCGCACCATCTGCGCCAGCGTGGCGCGGGTCAGCGCGCTAACCGGATTGAAGGACGCATTGCCCAGGACCTTTACCCAAATTTCATGCCGCAGCCGAGTGGTGACCGGGCAGCGCAAGCCCGAAGCGATGAGCGCTTCGGCTATGCGGCGGCAGCGATCGGAACGGGAACCATCCGGTTCGCCTAACGAAATGCGGTTGCCCTCGATGTGCTGGATCACGCCTGGGGAGGGAATCTCGGTGGAAAAGTAAACGATGGAGCCGACCACGCGGCGCGTTTCGATCGCCGCGGAAATCACACCGCCGGGATCGACCCGCTCCAGGCGCAATCCTTCCCAGGCACCGCCGAAACCCTGAAAGTACCACCATGGGATTCCATTCTGTGTGCCAACCACAGTCGTATCGGGACCCAGTACCGGCTTCAGTTGCGGCGCGAGCTGCGGCAAGCCGTGCACCTTTACACCGAGAAACACAACGTCCATCGGCCCGACCTCTTCGAGAGAACCGGCGATGGTGGGCCGCGCGGTGAAATCGCCCTCGGGACTCTTCACCTGCACGCCGGACTGCTGCATGGCGCGCAGATGTGGCCCACGCGCGAAGAGGGTAACATCGAACCCGGCATGCGCCATGCGCGCGCCGATGTAGGCGCCGATTGCGCCCGCCCCCGCAATCAGGAATCTCATCTTTGGTTATCCACGTCGGTTATCCAAGTCCGTTATCCAAGTTGGTTATCCAGTAGCGCAGCGGCCACGGCGCGGCGGCGAATTTTTCCGGTCGCGGTGGTGGGGATACTTTTTACCAGATAAATTTTCTTGGGACACTTGTATTCCGCCAGGAACTCGGCGCAGTGCTTGATCAACTCCACTTCGGTGGCGCCATCGGATTCGTGCAACACCACGGCCGCCGCCACCTCTTCACCCAGCGTGGGATGCGCGCCGCCGAACGTGACTGCAGCCGCGACGGCGGGGTGCCGCAGCAGAATTTCGTCGACTTCGTGCGGCGCGATGTTCTCGCCTCCGCGGATGATGATGTCTTTGATCCGTCCCGTCAAATGCAAATAGCAGTCTTCGTCCAGTAATCCTTCGTCACCGGTACGAAACCATCCATTCACAAAAGCGCGAGTATTGGCGTCGGGATTGTTTTCATATCCACGAAATACGTTGGCTCCCTGAATGGCAACTTCGCCCCTTTGCTTCGTCCCCAGGTGATTGCCGGCCTTGTCCATGATGCTGATGCGCAGCCCGGCGCCCACGCCGACGGAACCTGCCTTGCGATGACGTGGGGGGAGCGGATTCGAGGTCATCTGGTGGGCAGCTTCCGTCATACCGTAGGCCTCAACGAAGGGCACACCGAACATTTCCTCGATCTTGTGAATAAGTCCGGCCGAGAGAGGCGCGCTGCAGGAACGAATGAAGCGCAACGTGGCAGCTTCTGGCGGTTTGTGGTGAGCGCGGGCCAGCAGAAGCTGATGCATGGTGGGCACTCCCGAATACCAGGTCACGCGATTCTCTCGAACCGTCCGCCAGAAAGAAAGCGCGTTGAACTTGGTGGGAATAACTATAGTGCCCCCCGAAAGCAGAGTCGCCATGGCGGAAGCAACCAGTCCATGAACATGGAACAGCGGCATGATGCAGAGCGAGATATCTTCCTCGGAGAGCGCGTAGGTGTTCGCGATATTGGCCGCGGAGACTGCCAGGTTGAAATGCCGCAAAGGGACCCGCTTGGGCCGCCCCGTGCTCCCACTGGTGTGCAGGACGAGGGCAATATCGTCAGCTGTAGGTTCGACCGCTGTAGCTCCGGTAGGAGCATCAACGATGTAAACGTTGCCCTGGCTGCTCATCTCCACCGAGAAGACCGGAATCTTGCGGTCCGCGGCTGCGCTGCGTGCGAATTCGGCCCCTACCGAAGGGCAAAGCAAAATCCGGGCATTCGTATCTCCCAGGAAAAAAACAAACTCCTCATACGGGTACGCCGGGTTCAAAGGGGCGGCGGTGCCAGCGACCGATGCAGCCAGAAAGCTGACAATCGCTGGCAATCCATTGGGCAATACGATGGCCACAGAATCGCCGCGGCGAATGCCGGCGGAGGCCAAAGCGTTGGCCAGGGCCAAGACCTGTTGCCGGAGCGAATCGTAGGTAACCCGCATTGCAAGCTCGGGAACGATAACCGCCGTGTGACTGTCCGCGAAATGTAAGACGTCAAGAAGTGTGTCAACCGACTTCAGTGTCATTGCGTTGTCGCCCTACTCCCGTGAGGATGGCCCGGCGATGACAAGCCGATTTCTCTGTCTGGTACCTGAAGCGAACGATTATAGCTGCTAAGAGAGAGTCTGCGGGCGCTGCAACGTGTTCTGTCCAAAGGAAAAATCAAGGCCGCCCTCGGTCGTCCAGCGAGCAAAGCTCGCCAAAGCAGCATCTGAGGGCGAATGGCACTCTAACGCACTCTAATTTCCTAACGCACGGTAATGAAGAAGTATGCAGTCATGGCGACACCCACCCCGATCACCAGACCCCGCACCTTCTTAGGATCAGCCCGCTGCGCGTAATGCGCGCCGAACCATCCCCCGGAAAGGGAACCTGCGATCATCACGATACATACTGGCCACAACACCGCGTGAGCCACGATAAAGGTAACCACCGCGGCTGCGTTAATCGCGACCGCCAGCAGCGTCCTGATCGCGCCCATGGCATGAATGTCACGCATCCCCATGAGCGCCAGCATAGCGAGCGTCATGAACCCGATGCCCGCGCCAAAATATCCCCCATAAATGGCAACCAGCAACTCCGTGATCGAACCGATTACGATTGCCTGCCCTGAAATGTCGTGCAGATCATCGATGACTGCGGTCTTGCCGACAATGGAGCGGATCGAATTCCCGAAGGCAAACAACAGAGTCCCAGCGAGCAGCAGCCAAGGGACGAGGCGCAAAAATGTATGCTGCGGGGTCTTGAGCAACAGCAGCGCTCCAGCCCAGCCCCCGACAACGCTGGTCAGGAGCAAGGGGACCAAAACGCGAAGCGGTGCGTTGAGCCGTTTTAAGTAAGCGATAGTGCTCGCTGCCAACCCAGGCCAGAGCGCGACCGTATTCGTCGCATTCGCCTCAACGGCCGGGATGCGCAAGAACAACAACGTCGGAAAAGAGACAAAACTGCCACCGCCCGCCAGCGCGTTCAGAGCGCCAGCGATTCCGGCCACCAGTAGCAAGCAGATCACCTGACCGAAGTGTAAAGCCATATGTATACGAACCGGATCCACCGAAACGACTCGCGCCAGGACGGCGGCGCAAGGCGGGTGCCAATCTTATCAGGATGAGTTGGCGAAATTCTTTGCCGGTTCTGCCATATTTTCTTGCTTCAAAGCTTCAGGCGCAGCCACAAAATTTTCATTTTCGGGATTTTGTCGCCCTTTTTCTTTTATGGAGCCGGTTTATGCACCCGCTCGATACCTCTTACTTTGCTAGCGCTTCTTTAGACAATACCTTCCAGCGCAGGAACAGTCGTGATCGATGTACCTGTCGTATATCCAAAAAACTTGTCCTTGACATTCGATCTTTTGATGTGGTACACCCGCGTGTCGCAACTGGTCCGCTTTTCATACCGGACGAGAACTCATACGAAGCTGGAGAAATCCTTCGGTTCGTGACCCGAACGAACAAGACGGCGCGCGGTCCTATAACGTGCGCTTGCTTGAAAATAGGCCCGCTTTGCAAATCATCCCGGGAGAGGAAACACATGCGCTCGCTCACAACGTTTCTCGTGCTGCTAGTAGTTTTCATGGTGCCAGGTTCGCTCGCCCACGCTCAAGGCACGGAACCGGTGAGCAAAACCGGCGGATCTTCCTCCGCCGGCGCCACGAAGGAAGAGGTGAACCAGTTGCGCAGCGAGGTCGCCGCGCAACGCAAGACCATCGAGGAACTGAAGGCGTTGGTCGAGAAACTGGCCGCCCAGGCACCCGCGCTCCAAACAAGCGACAATAGGTCGGTCCAGATTCGGCCCGTGGCTGACGCTGCTTCCGTGGAAGCTAATGCTCTGCCGGTTAACGCTGCCGGCCAAGGCACCGCTCATCTGATGAATTCGGTTCTGGTGCAGCCCGACCCTGCGGTATTGGCGGCTCTCGTTGATCAGGCTAAAGCGGCGGCGGAACCCAAGAAAGATGCTTTGCCGACGGCAGGATGGAACGGCGAGCACTTTTTCCTGAGGAGTTCCGACGGCAACTTCACGCTCATGCCCGTCGGGTACTTGAATGGGCAATACACTTTCTACAAGGGCGACGGCGCGCCTCCGGACACATTTTCCATCACCCGTGCCCGTTTCGGCATGCAAGGCAGCTACGGGAAGCAACTCGACTATTCATTCCTGTTCGAGACGGCCTCCACCCTTACCATCCGAGACGCTTTCATGGATTTTAAGCCTTGGAGCGCCTTCAAGATCATGGCTGGCCAGTACAAAGTGCCTTTTTCGATGGAAGTTGGAACTGCGGACACCTCGGTTGAGTTTTATAACCGCTCCATCATTTCCGTGCTCTACCCCGATGCCGGGGGAGCTTTCCGCGCTCCCGGAATCGATGTGCACGGTGAATTGAGTCACGGCCGCGCGGAGTACTGGGTTGGCCTTTTCAACGGCCAGGGACTGCTGACCTCGGGAACCACTAACGAGCCCGAAGTTGTCGGCAGGTTGCGCTTTACTCCCTGGAAAAATTCCAGCAGCACCGGGCCGAAGGGGATATCTTTTGGCGGTTCCGTCGAGCATAGCCGATCCAAGGGCCTGGCCAACGAACAGAGCTTCAGCGGCCTCATGAACGACGGCACGTATACGTTCTTTCCGCAGTTCAAGATCAATGGTGGAGTCGAGCGCTATAACGGGTTCTTTTCATGGTTGAGAGGGCCTTTGGGCGTTCGCGGAGAATATGCCCATCTTTTGCAGAAGCGCGACAATATCGGCTCACTAACCCCCGGGGGCGTCGGATTCAACACGATTCCCGGCGTTGTGGGCAACGGCGCGTACGTTGCGGCAACGTACTTACTGACCGGCGAACGCGAGCCGGAGAACGCCATTCCGCGCGTAAGGCACCCCGTAATTGGCCCCAATTCTCCCGGAGAATCGGGGGTCCCGGGTTGGGGTGCGTGGGCGGTAAAGGTCCGCTATTCCTGGCTGGAGGGGAGAGCGGGAGGCGCAACCTGCGATGCCACCACCATCCCGGCCTGCCCGATTACGCCGGGAATCGTCCCATTGTTTAGCGATCACACCGATCAGCTCACTGTGGGCTTCAACTGGTACCTCAATTACTGGGTTCTTGTGAAATCGGACTTTAACCTGAATCAGCTCAAGGACCCAAGCGTACAGGGCATTCTGCCCCGCGATTACTATGTGTTTCTTGAGGGTTTTCAGTTTCGGTTTTGATCCGGGCCTCGGGCGTTCCGGATGGAGCTGATTGCCGGTTACTACGGAGGCCGGCATCAACGAATCCAAGCGCGCTGCGGACCGACAGAACAATCGCTCTTGAATAGGGTAGTTCGGCTCACGCTTCGTATTGATGGAGGAGATTTGATGAAACCGAAATTGTTTCGCCTGCTAGCTCTCGTCGCGCTCTTCGGAGCGGCTTTCATCCTGAACAGTTGCGGAAGCAGTCCGGCTGGCTGTCCCGTCTGCGGCACCGACAAGAATGGGACGATCGGGTTGATTGATGTCATGCTTGTGCCGGAACACAATCCCAATGGCGAGCCCGGCGGGCCGTTCAACGTTTTTGACATTAGCTGGACGGATCCGGTCAACCGCCTGTACTACGTGTCGGACCGCATCGGCCTCGACGTTCCCGTGTTCAGCACAACTAGCAACACCGCGTTGTGGGCCATCGGCGGGGACAATTCGGTCTCCGAGGCGGGGTATAATGCCAGCGTATGCTGGGTTGATTCCACCACCGACCCCTCCTCGCCGAACTTCGGGGAGACCATTCCTCCCATCACCACCGCGCAGGGCAACTACACCCGGTTTGGATGCAAGACCAACACCTTCCGCCTTCCGGGTTTCTTTGGTCCCAACGGCCATTTCGGGGGATTTGTCGGTGGCCAATGCTGCGCCTCGCGCTCCAACAACCTGAACCCGCTTTCGGGTCCAAATGGCTTGGAAGTCTCGGCCGACGGAAATTTCATGTTTGTCGGAAATGGCAGCTCGGCCATGTATGTTTTTGACTTGGCCACATCGATCGCAAGCGGCTATACTACGCCGCCGCTGTTGACCGCCGTTATACCAACCGGCACGTCTCCCGACTATGACGGCCCCACAGGCGTCACCGGATGCATGGCGTCGGCCAATGGAAGAGCTTTCTCCGACCCGAGTTGCGGCGACCTGCGCGGCGATGAGATTGCCACTACCGGTAGCGTCGTAAATTTCTCTCAAGATGGCTCCTCGCGTTATCTGGTTGCGATCATCAATGGCGACCCGGGACTTCCCTTCGTCAGCATCATTGATGTCACCGGGATCGTGACGCGATCCACCGTGAGCGACCAACTGGCGCACTGTCTGCCTTACGCACCATACGCGGGTGCCAGCGAGGCCGGCCTGCAGCCTCCCTTCAGTCCCGGTGGCCCGGGCACAACATTCACGGCCAACTACGCTTCGTGCATTCTTGGCCAGATTTATTACGACGGTGCCTCCCAAAATGACGACACCGTGTTGATTGATGACGGAGGAATTAATGGCGTGAATGGGTTTGTCTGCCCCGATCCTTCTCTCCAATTCTACGGTACTGCGCCTGGTGTGCCTGGCCCGCCCGTTCCGTCCGGCGCCTCCGGCCATGCGGCTGGTTACAACCCCGATGTTCCATGCCATCACGGCCCACAGCTCACTGGGACCACTGCGACCCAGGCTGGCGGAGTCTTCTGCGCAGCAGGCCCCGGCTCGCCCGCGGGTTGCGTTGGTGCAACAGCTCCCGCCGGACTGGGTGGGATGATTTATTATCCCCCCACGCACTCCTTCCTTCTGACGAACGGAAATTCAACTGGAGACATTACCGTCGGCAGCGTCGATGTAATTGATCCCCTCCACCAGACCAGCCCCGGCGGTCCATATGTGCCGGCGGTTGTCAACAGCTTTCCGATATACAACTGCATGCCTACCAGTTTGAATCTGGGGCCGGGCACGGATGTCTTGGTGGGTTGCGCCGATCATGACGGGCGCGCGTTCGCGCCGTCCACAGTCATTATCAATGGCACCACCGGCGCCGTCCTCACTACCATCAACTATGTCGGGTTCGTCGACGAGACCTGGTATAACCCCGGCGACAACAACTACTACTTGGCGTCGAGAGACATGCCCACCGGGCCGGTTCTCGGAGTCATCAATGCCGGAACCAGACAGTGGCTGCAAAACGTCCCCACGAACGGCAATGCCCACAGCGTCGCGGCTGACCCGAAGAACAATCACATCTTCGTGCCACTGCCCTCAGGCGGCAGCAATTGTGAAACGATCAACGCCGATGGTTGCGTGGGCGTGTACGCAAGTCAGTAATTGACAACCGGGAGGTTTTCCAATCGGAAGCTTTTCGTTGGCAGCGAACTACCGGACCAGCGTCTCCTGATAGCGCATCATTTTCCATTGTCCGTCACGCTTGGTCCAAAGTTCGCCGACGAAAACCCTTCTGAAACGAAGCGTCGAGGTCCTGGGGAATTGCATGCTGCTCTCGTAAGTGACGAAAGCATAATTTGGGCCAAGCGGCTGAACCTGGAAAAGCTGAAGCTGGTAATCGGTATACATGCAGTGCTCGACTTCGCGAAGAACATGAAGCTTGGCTCGCTCGCCGTCGCCATCGGATTCCACCGCCTGGAAGTCATCCGTGAGAAATTCCGCGTAGCCATCTTTGTCCTTCTTCTTGAACGCGGTCCACGCGGCCCTAACTTTCGCTTCCAGCAAGTCGGCCAGCTTGGGTTGAGCCGTTGTATGTTCTGACGGCGTGCGTGCGGAGGGTTTATCCCCTGCCGCGGGCTGCTGGGCGAAAGCAAAGCAGGACAGCGCAAGCGCGATACATGAACCTAGCATCCAATTTCTCACCTCTTCCCTCCATGACCGAGCCGCCGGGAATCTTAGAAGTCTGCCGCCGTACACTCAAAGCAGAGCTTACTACACACCCGGCGGCCCGTTTCTCCAGACCCCCTCTGAGTCGGGAGTTGCTGTTCACAGGGCTCTCGGCTACTATGGGACTCCGCGACGAATGCGTTTGTTCCCGGAACAATCGCACGTCTCAGGGTGCGGATTCCGCGGAAGCTAACAAGGAAACCGAATGATGAAACCAACCCCACTGGTTCTGCTTGTGCCACTCACGTTGGCATCATTCGGATTCTTAACGATGGCGCAGCAACCCCCCTCGGTGTGGCGGCAATCGCAAAAGACAGATGCCCCGGGTGAGATTACTTACACTCGATTCACCTTGGCTGGCAAATTCCTTAAATCGCCACAGGTTACCGTTCCTAGTCGTCCCACTATCGTACTGGACTGCGCCCCCGGCGACGAATCTCACCGGCCCAAGGACAGGTTCCTGGCCGGGAATCTTCTCGTCGGCCCCACCCTGAAGATCGTCTACGTTGAGCCCGATGAAATTCATGGAACGTCCTACTACCCAAAGATTTCAGTCCGCTATCGCATGGACAATGCGAAAGAAGAACCAGAAAACTGGCCGGCGGGAACCGATAAGACTTCTGCCTCTATCCCTAAAAGTTCGCTGAAGAAAATGCTTCGCGCACGCACTATTGAAATAACTACGGATGATAATCGCGGATTACCGGTCGTCATGCAGTTTGACATGCCCGACCCAACGACTGTCGAAGCAGCCTGCGCTGTGGATGATCACAAGAAGTGAGATGCTTTGGGGCAGTCCCCGGTGCACTGGGTAGTCATCATGCGGAAGTTTGATTTTGTCCCGCCACAGCCCCGCAAATCCGGAAAAGTGCCCCTTCAACTTCGGATTTCAGGCTAATAGCAAATCTGCCGGGACTGGCAGATTTGTCTGCTACACCAGTTCGAATTTCAATTCGCCGAGCTTTTCCAGGCTGCAGGCGATTTTATCACCCGGCTTGAGCCACACCTGCTGGTCTTTGGGCTTGCCCAGGATTACTCCCTGGGGGGTGCCAGTGAAAATGATGTCGCCGGGGTTTAGTGTGATGACCCGGGAAATATAGCTAATGATCTTCCGCGTATCGAAGATAAAGTCGCTCGTGCTGGAGGACTGGCGCGTCTCGCCGTTCACGCGGCACTCGATCTTCAAGTTGTCTGGATCGATCTGGTCGGCAGTCACCAGGTAGGGGCCGATCGGCGCGAACTGATCCGGTGTTTTGCCTACCATCCATTGGCCGCCGGTTTCGAGCTGCAGGTCGCGCGCGCTGAAGTCGTTGCCTGTCGCATAGCCAGCCACATAGGAAAGCGCGTCCGCTTCGCTTACCACTTTTGCTTCGCGTCCGATCACCACCACCAGCTCGACCTCGTAGTCGAACTTTTTCGCGTAGCCAACGGGGAGTTTCACCGTGCCATTGTGATGATTGAGCGTGTTGTTGAACTTGTTGAAAAGCACCGGCTGCTTCGGAATCGGGGCGCCAATTTCCATAGCATGCTGCCGATAATTCAGTCCAATGCAGACGATTTTTTCGGGCCGCGTCACCACCGGGCCGTATTCGATCGTCTCTTCCTTGAGGAATGCTTTTTGCGCCGCCCGTGACCTGACCGCCGCGTCCACGAGCGCATTCAGGCTCGGGCCATCTTCATTCTGAAGCAAATCGTCGATCGTGACCGGCGCATGCATGTGCAGAATCTTCGCGGCTTCGACTACATCCAGAATCCCCCTTTCGTTCTTCACGCCCAGGCGATACTCGGCCGCGCGGCGAATGTTCAGCAAGATGAGTCCGCGCGCCATGCCGCGTGCCTTCGTCGCACCAGGCTTGTCCTCTGCAAGTGCTGCGGGCAGCCGGCCCGTCGTCGCCACGGCATAGAGCGCGCCCGTGCTCTTCATGAAATTCCTGCGATTTTGCTTCATTGGAGGATCTCCTTCAACTCTTTGATTTTCTCCATGCCGGGAGGGTGAACGCGGTCAGATTGTAAAGCAATCCGTCGCTGGAAGCGAATTCGGCGGGGCTCGGCGCGGCTTCCGAAAAGCCGGCCCTTTATGGAGCGGGGACTTCCAAAAGTTCAACGGCCTTTCTCCGCAGCGAAATGCCAGAATCCTATCAAGTCCGCGGCGTGCCCCGTGCCGCTGAATCTAATACAAGTCTCTCACTCCCTCTCTCACGGCTGAGAGCAATGGCGCGGGCAACTCGGCGTTGCGCGCAGATACGAGCGGCACGTTGGCAAAGCGCGAACCCGCGAACGAGGAGTTGAAACGTGATGTTAAGATGACTCCCTGTCGCCGCGCGGGTCATTCTATGCAGATGTCGAGCCCTGAGGTTGAAGCGTTAGCGCGCGAACTCTTGGCCGCGTATGTGACGGGCGAAATGATCGCCGTTCTTCCCTCGGCTCGCCCTGGTTTCGAACTCAACACCGCATATGAGGTTGAAGCATTGCTCAAGCAGTTCCGTGCGGCGGATGGACACAAGGCCGTCGGCCGCAAGGTGGGATATGCCAATAAGGCCATGTGGCGTGTCCTCAAACTTGAAACCCTGGTTTGGGCCCACATGTATGACGACACGGTACATTACAGTGAGCACAACTCGGCTACGCTGTCGCTTGCACATCCCCGTTCGCTGAAAATCGAACCCGAGATTATTTTCGGTTTGAAACATGCTCCCATGGTTGAGGGCGGCGAAGCCCCTGATGCTGCCACTGCGCTCGCATCCACGGATTGGGTCGCGGTGGGATTCGAGATTATCGATTGTCCCTTTTCAGGTTGGCAGTTTCAGCCCAGCGATTTCGTCGCCTCCTTTGGACTGCATGCTGCACTCGTAGTCGGAGAGCGGATGCAGGTATCAGCCGACCGCATCGCCGCGCTGGTGGAGGAGTTACCGCGATTTCGGGTGCGCATGGTGAAAAACGGGGAGTTTGTGGAGGAGGGATCCGGCAGGAACTCCTTAAAAAGTCCTGCCTTGTGCCTGGCGGAACTCGGCGCAGCCATCGTGCGGCGATCCCCAGCCGAGCCCCTGAGCGCGGGGGAAATCGTCAGCTCCGGAACGCTCACGGCCGGCCATCCGACCGGCAGAGGCGATCTTTGGACAGTTGAGGTTGAGGGGTTGCCGCTGTTACCGCCGCCGCTGACGGTGCGGCTGTAATTGATCCACAGAGGATGTAATCGATTTCGGAATGTTCAAAGCGAGTTGAGCCGGAGCGTATTTCTTCTCCCACTCGCGCATTGGTGTGAAATTTGTTTTGAATCCTGCACTTAGCATTTCCGGTAGCACTCCTGTCCAAAATGCGACTGACCAGCGTGCGGATGAACAAGAGGCTGTGATCTCCGTCACAGTCCCCGGTCTTGCGCTGGAGCAAACTGATTGCGGTCGCGTGGTGCGCCGCAGTGCTCCTCAGGAGCCAGGACCAGAGGCGACGCCGACCTAAATGGAACACAGGAGAAACCATGTCAGTCACCAAGCAGCAAGTACTCGACTACCATTCTGGGTCGCGCCCTGGAAAAATTGAGGTCACCCCTACAAAACCGTGCCGGACGCAACGCGATCTGAGCCTGGCTTATACGCCGGGCGTGGCTGTACCCTGCCTGGAAATTGAAAAGAATCCGCATGATGCCTTTAAGTACACAAGCCGCGGAAATCTGGTTGCCGTGGTGACCAACGGAACAGCGGTTCTCGGGCTGGGAGATATCGGCGCCCTCGCCGGCAAGCCCGTCATGGAGGGCAAAGCCGTCCTCTTTAAACGCTTTGCTGATGTGGACGTGTTTGACCTCGAGGTCAACAGCCACGATCCGGAGGATGTCATTAAGGTGTGCCAGCTTCTGGAGCCGACCTTCGGTGGGATCAATCTCGAAGACATCAAGGCGCCGGAGTGCTTCTACATCGAAGAGACCCTGAAGAAGACGATGAAGATTCCGGTTTTCCACGACGATCAGCATGGAACCGCGATTATTTCCGGGGCTGCGCTCTTGAACGCTTTGGAAGTGGTGGGCAAGGACATCGGCAGAATAACTCTCGTCGTCAACGGGGCGGGCGCCTCGGCAATAGGCACCGCGGAGCACTACATTCGGCTCGGCGTGAGGCGGGAGAACATTATTCTGTGCGATACCACGGGAGTCGTATACAAGGGTCGCACGAAGGGCATGAATCCATTCAAGGAGAAATTTGCTCGAGATACCAAGCTGCGCACGCTGGCGGAGGCGATGGTGGGCGCCGATATGTTCCTCGGACTCTCGGTTGGAGGCGTGGTTACGCAGGACATGGTGCGCTCCATGGCACCTCGCCCGATTGTTATCGCTATGGCGAATCCCGATCCGGAGATTACCTATGAGGACGCAAAAGCATGTCGCCCCGACGTCATTATGTGCACGGGCCGCTCAGATTATCCCAACATGGTGAATAACGTTCTGGGTTTCCCTTTCATCTTTCGTGGTGCCCTCGACGTTCACGCTACCACTATTAACGATGAGATGAAGCTGGCCGCGACCCGTGCCCTGGCTGCGCTCGCCAAGGAGGACGTGCCCGACTCGGTCTGCCGGGCCTATGGAGTAGAGCGGATGAAATTCGGGCCCGATTACCTGATTCCCAAGCCGTTCGACCCGCGCGTTTTGATCTGGGAGGCCTCCGCCGTGGCCGAAGCTGCCATGCGCACCGGCGTGGCGCAGGAACCGGTCGATCTCAAAGAGTACCGGGAGCAACTCGAACGTCGTCTGGGGAAGGCCCACGAGATCTCGCGGATCATGATTCGCAAAGCGCAAGCCAAGCCGAAGTCTGTGGTCTTTCCAGAAGGAGAGAATGAGAAGATCCTGCGCGCCTGTCACGCCCTGATCGAGGAGAAGATCGCCGTACCTATTCTGTTAGGCAACGCTTCGGTGATACAGGCAAAATCACTCGACCTGGGGTTGGATCTGAAAGACGTGCGCGTTGTCGATCCAGCAGATTCTCCGCTCCGCGAAGCCTACATTCAGGAGCTATGCCGATTGCGGCAGCGCCGGGGTGTAACGCCCAGCGAAGCCCGCACGCTGATCAACGACCGTAACGTTTTTGCTTCCATGATGGTGCACAAGGGCGATGCCGATGCGCTGGTCTCCGGCGTCTCGCAGCATTATCCCGACGCGCTCCGTCCGGCGCTGCAGATCGTGCGCATGCGCGAAGGGCTGCACACGGTCGCGGGTTGCTACGCCATGATCACACGCAAGGGAGACATTTACTTCCTGGCTGACACTACCGTAAACATCGATCCCACGGCGGAAGATCTGGCAGAAATCGCCCTCTCCGCAGCCGAGGCGGCGCGGCGCTTCGACGTGGTGCCCCGCGTCGCGATGCTCTCGTTTTCCAGCTTCGGGAGCACCAAACATCCGCTCTGCGAGAAGGTTCGCAAAGCGGTGGAGCTGTTGCACAAGGCGGACCCGACCTTGGTAGTCGATGGCGAGGTGATGGCCGACGTTGCTCTCTCTCCGCAGATGCTGGAGGAAATGTATCCCTTCAGCGCGCTGCAGGGTGGCGCCAATGTGCTGATCTGCCCCGACCTGAATTCCGCCAACATTGCTTACAAGCTGTTGGCCAAGATCGGTGGCGCCGAAACGATCGGTCCCATTCTCATGGGGATGAGCAAGCCGGTGCATTTGCTGTCGCGAGGCGCGGAGGTGGAAGAGATCGTCAACATGGCCGCGATCGCGGTTATCGATGCGCAGGAATTGGAACGCTCGGAGTGGCTGGCCGATGTCCCCAAGCCGGCTGTAGTGGCCGGCTGACCGAAAGGAACGAGGTAGCGCCGGCATCCTGGCTGTTCGCGGACATTCTTGCACTCGCTCGGGGGGCGAGACGCCCGCCGGACAGCCGCCCGGGCCGGCGGCGCTACGATCGTTGCGCCGGGCGGGCCGCGGATCTCCAACTTTCCGACGGCATCTGTGTTCCCTTCCCGCGAGCATTTACAGTCATTCCGCTATCATCACTCCACTGTCATGTACACCGCGGACGTCGTTCTCATTGGCGGAGGGATTGTCGGCTCCAGCATCGCCTGCCATCTGGTGGCGGCGGGCTGCAAGAACGTTCTTGTGATTGAGCGCGAGACGGCGCAGGGCAAGGGATCCACGGGCAAGAGCATGGGCGGTGTGCGGGCGCAGTTTTCGACGCCGGTCAACATTCAGATGTCGCTCTACTCGATTCCTTTTTATACGAGCTTCGAAGAGCGCCTAGGCTACCCGTGCGACTACCGGCCTCAAGGCTATCTTTTTTGTGCGACCAACGAAAAGCACATGGCCTACCTGCGCGCCAACTACGAGAAGCAGATTGCCCTCGGATTGAAGAACGTGCGCCTCGTGACCGGCGATGAGATTCGCTCTCTGTTTCCGCTACTTCGCGGGGATGACATTGTTGGCGGCAGCTTTTGCTCCACCGATGGCTTTGTCGATCCCAACAGCGCCATGATTGGTTTTATGACTTGGGCAAGCGATCACGGCGCCACGCTCTGGAAGAACGCCAGCGTAACCGCGATCACACGCGTCCACGATGGAAGCTTCGAGGTTGCGACCTCGCGCGATGCGGTTTCCACGCGCACGGTGGTCAACTGCGCCGGAGCCTGGGCGGCTCCTATCGCGAGGATGGTTGGTATCGATCTTCCCGTCGAACCTCTACGCCGCATGCTGGTTCCGACCGAACCGTTTGATCAATTTCCGCACACCGCGCCCATGATCGTCGACATGTCCAACGGGTTTCATTTCCGTCCCGAGAGCCGTGGGTTCCTGATGGCTTGGAACGATCCGGAAGAAACACCCGGCTACAAAACCGATTTCGATGCCGGCTTCATCGAGAAGATCCTGACCCGGGCGGCCGATCGCGTGCCCGTCTTCGAAAATGTTGCGGTCAATCCCCAGCGCGCCTGGGCCGGGCTTTATGAAATGACGCCGGACCATCATCCGATTCTTGGCGAATCTCCCGAGGTGCACGGTTTTTTCTTTGCCAACGGTTTCAGCGGACATGGCGTAATGCACTCGCCCGCCACTGGGAAGATTCTCAGCGATTTGATTTTGACTGGGAAGACCGATTTGATCGACGCGTCTCTGCTGAACTTCTCGCGCTTTGCGGAGGGCCGGATGATTCATGAGACGGCGGTGCTCTAGGTTGGTTAATATCCTAAGGAAAGTCTGATTAAGTCGCTGGTGCCTCCGTGCACCCCCGTGTACCCTGTGGTTCACGGTTTTCGACGGTACTTAATCAGAGTCTCCCGAAGCGATCAGTATGCCCCAGGAACAGAACTACTGGCTCACCACCGTGTCGATGCCTGTTCCCCCGGTGCTTCCATTACCGGAGAAGGCCGACGTTGCCATCATCGGCGCCGGATTCACCGGACTCTCGGCTGCGCTCTCGCTGGCCAAACGCGGTGCAAAAGTCGTTGTCCTCGAATCGGAAACCATCGGCTGGGGCGCGAGTTCACGCAACGGCGGCATGGTGCTGACTGGATTGAAACTGGGCGTCAACAAACTCATCGCACGTTACGGACGCGAGCTTACGCAGCGCATGTACGCTGCGTCACTTGAAACCATAGATGCGGTTGAGCGCATTATCAAAGAGGAAAACATTGCCTGCGATTTTGTCCGCACCGGGCACCTCGAAGTCGCCTGCAAACAAGCGCACTTCGACGACTACGCCCGCCAGGTGGAAGTGATCGCGCGCGAATTCAATCACCAATTGCGCGTCGTGACCCGCGACCAGCTGAGCAGCGAAATCGGTTCCGGCATTTATTACGGAGGCATGGTCGACGAAGTCTCAGCCGGTCTTAATCCCACGCGTTACGTGGCCGGACTTGCCGCCGCCGCCATGCGCGGTGGCACCCAGATTTGCGAGCGCACACGGCTCAGGAATATCGAACGCGAATCGCGCGTCGGCGCGCCTGGTTTCAAGCTGAACAGTTCTCGGGGCGCGATGTGGGCGCGCAACGTATTGATAGGAACCAGCGGTTACACGGGCTCGGCGACCCCTGCGCTGTGGAAGAAAGTCATTCCCATCGGGTCGTTTATTATTACAACCCAGGTACTTTCCAAAACTCTTGCCCGCGAATTGAGCCCGCGCAACCGCCAGATCTACGATTCCAAGAATTACCTTTATTATTACCGTCTCACGCCGGACAATCGCATGTTGTTCGGAGGCCGCGCGGCATTTTTTCCGGAGACCGGTCAAACCGTCCGCAAGAGCGCGGAAATTCTGCGCCGGGGAATGATTGAGGTTTTTCCGCAATTGCAAGGCACGAGCGTCGAATACGTCTGGGGTGGTACGCTCGATTTTTGCTTCGACATCATGCCCCACGCCGGGAAAGTCGACGGCGCCTATTTCGCGTTAGGATACGCCGGGCACGGTGTCGCGATGGCCACCTATCAAGGGCAGAAAATGGCGGAGTGGATTTCCGAAGGAGAGACGGACAATCCTTTTGCGGAGATTCCATTTCCCGGCGCGCCGCTCGGGTTTTATAACGGCAAGCCATGGTTTCTGCCCTTTGCCGGGGCGTACTACAAAGTGCTCGACTGGGTGTCGTAAACAGTCAACGCTTTCTCTTGTGACTCTCTGTGTCCTCTGTGGTAAAGATTTTTTTCACCGCAGGGTACACGGAGGATCGCAGGGAACTAACAACCGATTGGAGAATCCTTGTGTCGATCTTTGGCCTCATCGAATACGCCGACGCCAGCCCGGAAGTGCGCGCCATTTATGACGACATCATGACCACGCGCAAGACCGACTGGATCAATAATTTCTGGAAGGCGATCGCGCACGATCCGGTGCTGCTCAAGCGGACGTGGGACGACATCAAGCAGATCATGGCTCCGGGCGCGCTCGATCCTCTGACCAAGGAGATGATCTACGTCGCCGTCTCGGTCACCAACCAATGCACGTACTGCATCGCGTCTCATACCGCCTCGGCCAAGAACAAAGGCATGACCGACGCGCAGTTTCAGGAGTTGATGTCCGTCGTTGGAATGGCCAACGAAACCAATCGCCTGGTCGCGGGATATCAGGTGGAAGTTGACGAGCGCTTTAAACCCCAAATCGGGAAATGACATCCAAGCGGTGGAAATGTTCCACGTTGTCAATCGCGCGCTGTTTCATGAAGTTCTATAATCGTTGGGGCGCGATTCGCGACGCGAACTGCAAGCGCGCTCGAGAGAGGTAGCGGCATGGCCGAGATGACGGTAACTCCGGTTGCAACCCACGGATTTTTTCTGGACGGGAAGTGGCTGGAGGAGGGTGACATCGTCGATGTACACGCGCCCTACGACGGCGCGCTGATCGGGCACGTTCACCAGGGACGCCGCGAACATGCGGATGCCGCCATTGCCGCGGCGGTCAAGGCTTTTGGAACCACGCGACGGTTGCCGGCCTTCGAACGGCAACGTGTACTGCACCGGATTGCAACCGGCATCCGCGATCGCAAAGAAGAATTTTCCCACACCATTGCATTGGAAGCGGGCAAGCCGATCAAGAGCGCTCGCAGCGAAGTTGATCGCGCCATCTTTACCTTTAACATCGCCGCCGAAGAAACAGTTCGTGGCTACGGCGAATATTTGCCGCTGGATTGGCAGCAATCAACCGCCGGGCGCTGGGGCATCGTCAAACGCTTTCCCCTCGGTCCCGTCGCAGGCATCACGCCCTTCAATTTTCCGTTGAACCTGGTCGCGCACAAAGTCGCGCCTGCCATTGCTGCCGGATGTTCGATGGTCCTCAAGCCCGCGCCCGAGACGCCGCTTACTGCGTTGCTGCTGGCGGAAGTGATCCAGCAAGCTGGATGGCCGGATGGCGGCTTCAACGCGGTTCTGCTCTCCAACGAAGATTCGGGGCTGCTGGTTAGCGATGAGCGCATCAAGCTGATCAGCTTTACCGGCAGCGCCTCGGTCGGCTGGGCCATCAAGAACAACGCGGGCAAGAAGAAAGTCGTTCTCGAACTGGGAGGCAATTCGGGCGTCATAGTCCACAGCGATACGGATCTCGCCTATGCGACCGAGCGCTGCGTCACCGGAAGTTTTGCTTATGCCGGCCAGTCCTGCATTTCCGTACAGCGCATCCTGGTCGAACACTCCGTTTATGGAAAATTCACCGAGTTGTTGCTGGCGGCGGTCCGGAAACTGAAAGTCGGGGATCCGCTCGACGAGTCGAGCGACCTCGGTCCGCTTATTCGCGAAAGCGACGCGATCCGCGCTGCCGACTGGGTGCAGGAGGCGGTTCGCGGCGGGGCGCGCCTGCTCTGCGGCGGCAACCGCAAAGGTTCACTGTTCGAGCCCACCGTGCTTACCGGCACCAAACCGAACATGAAGGTGAATTGCCAGGAAATTTTTGCGCCGGTGGTGACGGTTGAGCCCTACAACGATTTCGCCTCCGCGCTGAAGCAGATCAACAGTTCTACTTATGGACTGCAGGCGGGGCTTTTCACGCGCGACGCCAAACTAATTTTTGAGGCCTACGACGAACTTGAGGTGGGCGGCTTAATCGCCGGCGACGTTCCCACGTTCCGTATCGACAACATGCCCTATGGCGGAGTTAAAGATTCCGGACTGGGACGCGAGGGCTTGCGCGACGCGATTCACGAAATGACGGAACCGAAACTGCTAGTCATGAATCTGCGCTGATATTCAATCTCCAAGCCGGTGTGATCTTTTCTGTAGAGACACGGCTTGCCGCGTCTCCTATCGAGAGTGATACGGGGTAACGAAGGCAGAGCGAGATTCACTTCCAAAGTCCCGAATTGGTACAAAGAAAAACTGCGCGATCTGTTCCATTTCACCAACCAACTGTTATACTCACATGTTTTGGTGACACTCGTCACGGCAGCGCGTGACGTAAATCATATGAATGCGGTCAACCGGCGAGGGTGAAAGCCTGACCCGAAATAATAAAGACTTCACATTCAATGCAGATCTTTCCGCGCAGCAGCAACGCCATCGCCCGGGCCTCACTGGTCCTGGTGGTTCTCGCCGTGGGCGGACTGTCCTGGGTTGCGCTGCAACTGGAGCGGACTCCATACATCACCAATGCCGGCGTTCGCAAGGCGCAGCCCGTACCGTTCAGCCACCAACATCACGTCACCGGACTGGGAATCGACTGCCGCTATTGTCACACCTCGGTTGAGCAATCGAGCTTTGCCGGCATCCCGCCTACCAAGACCTGCATCAACTGCCATCAGCAGATATGGACCAACGCCGCTTATCTGGAGCCTGTCCGCGAGAGTTTTCGCACAGGACGCTCGCTCGAGTGGACGCGCGTCAACCAGTTGCCGGACTTTGTCTATTTCAACCACAGCATCCACATCAATAAAGGTGTGGGGTGCAATACCTGCCACGGCCCCGTCGATAAGATGCCGCTGATGTATCAGTACGCGTCGCTGCAGATGGAATTCTGTCTCGACTGCCACCGCAACACCGAACAATATCTGCGTCCGCGCGAGCAAGTGTTCAACATGCGCTATGAGCCTCCGGTGGACGACCCGATGGGCAAGCACGAAATCACTTTTAATGGCAAGGAATACGACAACCAGATCGAACTCGGGAACGCGCTCAAGAAAGCGTATAACGTGCGATCGGTCAAAGACATTACCAGTTGCAATACCTGTCACAGGTGATTGTTGATTGAAGCGGCAGGTGTTTGATCAACTGGATTGAAGAGAAACGGACCAGCCCCCGAGGGGCGGGCGAAATTAGCCCAGCCCTTTCAGCGCTGGGAAGATGCGAAAAATGAGTAAAGTCCCGGAGGGACGACCGAGCTTCGGCGAACGTCAATGAGCATAGACGAGCACAAAACTAAATCGACCGCGGCTACCGTCGGAAGCGATATCTGCCCCAGCAAGCGCAAGCAGCTTGATCTGGCGACGGTCAGGGAGCAGATCGAGGAGACGACCGGGCCCGAATACTGGCGCAGCCTGGAGGAACTGGCGGGCAGCGAAGAATTTCAGGAGATGCTCCACCGCGAGTTCCCCAAGGGTGCATCGGAGTGGCTCGACGACTTCTCGCGGCGCGGCTTCCTCAAGACCATGGGTGCGTCGCTGGCGCTGGCCGGGTTGACCGGCTGCACGCGCATGCCGAATACCGAGATCGTGCCTTATGTGCGGCAACCGGAAAATGTCATTCCCGGACGCCCCATGTTCTACGCGACCGCCTTCACGCTCGGCGGTTACGCCTCGCCGATCCTGGTTGAAAGCCACATGTTCCGTCCGACGAAAGTGGAAGGCAATCCGCAGCATCCGGCGAGTGTTGGCGGAACGGACGTTTACTCGCAGGCTTCTATTCTCGATCTCTACGATCCCGACCGGGCGCAGAACATCACCTGCCTGGGCGATGTCCGGTCGTGGAACGCATTCATAGAAGCTCTTCGCGGCCCCATGAGTGCCGAAAAGAGTATGGCGGGCGGCGGCGTCCGTATCCTGACGCAGACCGTTTCCTCGCCCACACTGGCGGCGCAAATCCGCGATTACCTCGACGCCAATCCGCAGGCAAAGTGGCATGTCTACGAGCCGATCAGCCGCGACAACGTGGTCGACGGCGCGAAGATGGCTTTCGGCGAGCCGGTCGAGACGCGCTATGACCTGTCGAAGGCCGATGTCGTCGTTTCGCTGGACGCCGATTTCCTTTACGCCGGATTTCCGGGCTTCGCGCGCTACACCCGCGATTTCGCCGCGCGCCGCAATCCCGACGCGAACATGAACCGGCTGTATGTGATCGAGAGCACGCCGAGTTCAACGGGAATGAAGGCGGACCATCGACTGCCCTTGCGAGCGCCGGATGTTGAAACCTTTGCTCGCGCGCTGGCGAGCGCGGTCGGCGTAAGTGCCGGAGGCGGCGTGAGTGGCGAGGAGCAGAAGTTTGTCTCCGCCGTGGCGAAAGACCTGCAGTCGCACAAGGGTTCCAGCGCCGTGATCGTTGGCGATCATCAGTCGCCCGTCGTCCATGCCTTGGCGCATGCCATCAACCAGACGCTCGGCAACGTTGGCCAGACTGTTGTCTACACGGAAACGGTCGATGCCAATCCCGTAAATCGCAACGAGTCGTTGCACGCGCTCGTCGAAGACATGCGCGGCGGCAGAGTTGACCTGCTCGTGATTCTCGGCGGAAACCCGGCCTACGACGCGCCCGCCGATCTCGAATTCGCTTCGGCGTTGCAATCGAATGCCGTCAGTCTGAAAGTATTTCTCGGCTCGCATCGCAACGAGACTGCCGAGCTTTGCCAGTGGCATGTGCCCGAAGCGCATTATCTCGAGTCGTGGAGCGATGCCCGCGCCTACGATGGCACAGTCAGCATCATTCAGCCGCTTATCGAGCCGCTCTACGGCGGCAAGAGCGCCCATGAAATCATGACCGTCCTCGCTCAGTCCGGCTCCTCGGATCACGACCTCGTCCAGGCCTACTGGCAGAAGCAGCACACGGGTGCCGACTTCGACGCCTTTTGGCGAAAATCTCTGCATGACGGCTGGATCGCCGGCACGAACTACGCGCCGAAGAATGTCGCGCTAAAGGGCAACATTCCCGCATCGCAGTCGCAGTCCGCGAAGATTAGTGGCTATGTGCTCAACTTCCGCCGCGATCCGTCTATCTACGATGGACGGTTTGCGAACAACGGCTGGCTGCAGGAGCTTCCAAAGCCGCTGACCAAGCTGACCTGGGACAACCCCATCATGATCGGTCCCGCCATGGCCGAGCGGATGAAGCTGAATTTCAAAGATGTCGCCGAACTCGAATTCAACGGAAAGAAAGTCAAAGGGGCGATTTGGATTCAGGCGGGTCATCCCGACAACTCGATCACCGTCTTCCTCGGTTACGGGCGCACCCAGGCTGGCCGCATCGGCACTGGCGCAGGCTTCGATGTTTATCCGCTGCGCAGCAGTCGGGCTCCGTGGTTTGCCGATGGCGCGAAACTCACTGCCACCGGCGAAACCTACTACCTCGCCAGCACTCAGGGTTATCAGACGATGGAAACTCCGGACGGCAGCGAGCGTCCGCTAGTGCAGGAACGCAGCCTCGAGGAATATAAAAAAGAGCCGAATTTTGCCAAAGAAGGCGAGCCGCCGAATGATCTCACGCTCTACAAGCCCTGGCTTTTCGAGTACGAGAAAGAAGCTTATTCGTGGGGCATGGCGATCGATTTGAATTCCTGCGTAGGTTGCAATAACTGCATCCTCGCCTGCCAGTCGGAAAACAACATCGCCGTGGTCGGCAAAGAGCAGACCCGCAGAGGCCGCCACATGCATTGGCTGCGCGTGGACACCTACTACAATGGTCCGCGCGAAAATCCAAAAGGCTTCTTCCAGCCCCTGCCCTGCATGCAATGTGAGAATGCGCCGTGCGAACTGGTGTGTCCGGTGCAGGCAACTCTTCACAGCAGTGAAGGCCTGAACGATATGGTCTACAACCGCTGCGTCGGAACGCGCTATTGCTCCAATAACTGCCCTTATAAGGTGAGGCGGTTTAATTTCCTGCTTTTCCAGGATTGGGAGACGCCGCAGTTCAAGCTCATGCGCAATCCGGACGTGACCATCCGCAGCCGTGGCGTCATGGAAAAATGCACCTACTGCGTGCAGCGTATCAGCGAGAAGCGCATTGACACGGAGACTGCTTCGGTGCGCGAAGGCAAAGATATCCGTATCGGCGATGATTTGCAGACCGCCTGCCAGCAGTCCTGCCCCGCGAACGCAATCGTTTTCGGCAACCTTAACGATCCGAATAGCCAAGTGAATAAGTGGAAAGCTCAGGCGAGAAATTACTCCCTGCTGGGCGAATTGAATACACGGCCGCGAACGACGTATCTCGCGGAGGTGCGCAATCCTAACCCCGAGTTAGAAGAAGCAAGGACCTAGTTAGGGATACTTGAGCAATACCGTGGAGCGCAAGTAAGACATGGCTGCCAACGCGCAAATACCCGTGGAAGACAGGCGAGTGCCGGTAATCGCACCGGGCCACACCTTCTCCACCATCACCGAAAAGATCAGCAACATTGTGCTGAAGCGTCCTATATCACTGGGATGGATTTTCGGTTTCCTGATCGTGTTCGGAATGATGAACATGCTGATGGTGGCCCTGGGGTATTTGTTCATCAAAGGCACAGGCATCTGGGGCATCAACATCCCCATCGGTTGGGGATTCGCTATTGTCAATTTCGTGTGGTGGATCGGCATCGGCCACGCGGGCACTCTGATCTCCGCCATTCTTGCGCTTTTGCGTCAGACCTGGCGCAACTCGATTAACCGCTTTGCCGAGGCCATGACGCTGTTTGCCGTGGCTTGCGCCGGCATCTTCCCACTGGTCCACACCGGACGTCCGTGGCTTGCCTATTGGCTCTTTCCCTATCCGAATACCATGCGGTACTGGCCGAACTTCCGGAGTCCACTGGTGTGGGACGTGTTCGCGGTTTCGACCTACCTCACCATTTCGCTGGTGTTCTGGTTTATGGGATTGATTCCCGATCTCGCGACATTGCGCGATCGAGCCGAGAATATTTGGCTGCAACGCATTTATGGAATGCTCGCCATGGGATGGCGCAATTCCGCCCGCCACTGGCACCGTTATGAGACGGCGTACTTACTTCTCGCCGGATTGGCAACGCCGCTGGTGCTCTCCGTCCACACCGTGGTGAGCTTCGATTTTGCTGTCGGCATTGTTCCTGGATGGCACACTACCATCTTCCCGCCATACTTCGTTGCGGGCGCAATCTATTCCGGCTTTGCGATGGTGCTTTGCCTCGCGATTCCGATTCGCGCGATCTACGGACTGAAAGACTTCATCACCGAGCGTCATCTCGAGAATGCCGCCAAGGTCATGCTGGCTACCGGCCTTATTGTGGCCTACGGATACGCCATGGAAGCGTTTATGGGCTGGTACAGCGGCAACCAGTACGATTCGTTCCTGCTCTGGAACCGGCTCCACGGCCCGTATCGCTTCTGGTATGCGGCGCTACTTGCGTGCAACATTTTTATCCCGCAGGTTCTGTGGTTGAGGAAGTTCCGTATTTCAACCGGGTGGCTCTGGCTTATCTCTTTCGTCGTGCTGGTCGGGATGTGGCTGGAGCGCTTCATCATCGTCATCGTTAGTTTGACGCGTGACTTCGTGACCTCCTCGTGGGGCATGTATTACCCGACTAAGTGGGATTGGATGACTTTCGCCGGAACCATCGGCATGTTCCTGACGTTTATGTGGCTGTTCGTACGCGTTCTGCCCATGATCTCCATTTTCGAATTGCGCTCGCTGCTGCCAGAGGCGCAGGTGCACGAGGCGGAAGAGGTGAAGCAATGAGCGATGTGTCGGTTTATGAATCTCCGATTCATAACTCTCCCACCTACGGATTGATGGCTGAGTTTGACTCGGCGGAAGAGTTAGTAACCGCCGCTCACAAGACTCATGCAGCGGGTTACAAGAAGTTGGATGCCTACAGCCCGTTTCCGATCGAAGGCTTGGCCGAGGCAATTGGTTTCCACAAGAACCGCGTAGCACTCGTAGTCCTCATCGGAGGACTCACTGGCTTGATATCCGCCTATTCGCTTCAGTATTGGGTGGCAGTTATCACATATCCAACCAACGTCGGCGGACGCCCCTATCACTCCTGGCCGTCGTTCATTATCGTGTGCTTCGAGCTCACCATTCTTTTCGGCGGACTCTCCGCGGTGATCGGCATGCTGGCCCTGAATGGCCTTCCCATGCCCTATCACCCCGTGTTTAACGTGCCTGAGTTCGCCAAGGCCTCGGAGGATAAATTTTTCCTGATCGTGTTTTCGAGCGACCCACAATATGACGCTGCCGCCACGCGCTCATTTCTCTCAAGCCTTGCGCCACGCATGATCGCGGAGGTGCCAAGCTAGCCATGGGTATCACGCTGAACCTCCGGAGAGTTTTGCCCGCGCTGTTGGCGCTGATTGCTGGGACCGCGGGATGCCGCCTCGACATGCACCTGCAGCCCTACTATCGTCCATTGGCGAAGAGCGATTTTTTCGCCGACGACCGCTCCGCCCGCATGCCCGTCGAGGGCACCGTTGCGCGCGGCGATCTGCGCGAAGACACTTACTTTTACACTGGGAAAATCGGCAACAATCCGGGCGACTACATGCCTTTCCCGGTGACCATTGATGTTCTTGAACGAGGACGCGAGCGTTACAACATCTACTGCACACCCTGTCACGGACGCGTTGGCGATGGCAATGGCTTCATTCCCACGCGCGGTTTCCGACGTCCGCCGTCGTTTCACATTGACCGTCTGCGCAAAGTCCCCATCGGTTATTTGTTCGACGTCGATACCAACGGCTACGGCGTCATGCCCGACTATGCGGCGCAGATTGCGCCGCGCGACCGTTGGTGCATCGCGGCTTACATCCGTGCGCTGCAGTTGAGTCAGAATGCACCGAAGAGCGATATTCCCGATGGACAACAGATTCCGTCTCCGCCGCCACAGTTCCGCGATATCGGCAATGGAGCCACTCTGCCCGAAATAGCGACGCCCACCGCTGCCACCGAGGGGGAGCCGAAATGACGACGGCCACAGGGAGAATGACGAATTCGGACCTGATGGCCCCGCCTCTGGTCCAGACTCTGCAAACGCAATCGATGTTCGTCGGCTTGGTGGGCGCAATCGCCTCGGTCGCCGGCGCATTTCTTGCTCCTGACAGTTTCTATTCCGCTTATCTCATCGGCTTCATGTTCTGGCTCGGCCTTTCGCTGGGATGCATGGCCATACTAATGTTGCATCACCTGGTCGGCGGCGCCTGGAGCATCGTGATTCGCCGCATCCTCGAGTCGGCCATGATGACGTTGCCCCTCATGTTCGTGCTCTTCATTCCGATCCTGCTGAATCTGCCCAAACTTTATTTCTGGGCGCGGCCGGGTCTCACCGACCCGAAAGTCGTGAGACTCCACGACAGCTATCTCAACCCCCATGGCATCGTGATCCGCTACATCCTTTATTTCGTCATCTGGTACGGGATGGCTTACTTCCTGAATCATTGGTCGACCGAGCAAGACACCATTGCGGGCCAAAGCACTTTGCGTTTCCGCGTGATCAGTTCCATTGGACTCGTGATCTACTCGCTGACGATCTCCTTCGCAGTCATCGACTGGGTGATGTCGCTGCAGGCGCCCTGGATTTCGACCATTTACGGTCTGATCTTCATCGCGGGTGAAGCGCTCTCGGCTTTCTGCTTCTGCGTGGTGATCGAGACCATCCTCGGCAAACGCAAGCCGATGTCCGAATACCTCACTGATACCGAGGTCCACGATCATGGCAAGTTCATGCTCACCTTCGTCATGGTCTGGACGTATTTCAATTTCTCGCAGTGGCTCATTATCTGGGCCGGCAACCTGCCTGACGAGATTCCATGGTTCGTACGCCGCATGAACAACGGGTGGGGAGAGGTTGGTCTGTTTCTAGTGGTATTCCAGTTTGCCGTGCCTTTCGCGCTTCTGCTCTCGCGCCAACTGAAACGCAAAGCGGACACGCTGGTGCGCCTCGCTTCCTGGATCTTATTAATGCGCATGGTCGATATCTTCTGGCATGTCGAACCGGCATCGCATCCGGCGTTTCATGTAAGTTGGCTGCATTTCACGATCCTTGCCGGGATGGGCGGCCTGTGGCTGGCTTACTTCTTCCACAACCTGAGATCGCGTCCGCTGCTGCCCGTCAACGCGCCGCAGACGATCAGACTGCTGGCACGGGCGCATGAGTAATGCGATGAGTAATAAACGAGTAACAGAATGAGTTACAGATCGAGTTACATATTATGAGTGACGAAATGAAACATGGTGGATACTCGAATCCGGGCCACACCGGCCACGAAACCGAGTTCGAACGCGAAGACCTGGGGACGCGCGGCGTCTTCGCCTTCATGATCGGCCTGGTGGTCAGTGGCATCCTCATTTATTTCATCATCGTCGGCATGTACTCGTTCCTCGATAAGTACGAGCGGTCGCAAATGGCGACGGCCAGTCCGCTGGTGACTTCCAAGGGTTCGATATCGCGTGTGGTCACGCAGGCAGACATGGATAAAGCGTTCAAGGACAATGGCGCGCCCATGCTTGAGACCAACGAGCGCGGACAGTTTCGCGACTTCCTGATGAACCAGGAAAATCAACTCAACAGCTACGGCTGGGTCGACAAAGATGCCGGGGTGGTGCACATCCCGATCGAGCGCGCCATGGAGTTGATCGCCAAGCAGGGGTTGCCGGTTGTTCCGCCAGCCAAGCCGGGCGGAATCACCACCCCCGCAAGCAAGGAGCCTGAGAAGAAAGGCGTGGAAGCGCCACGATAGTATCGCTCCGGCCGGATGGCCAGAACACGATGACCGGAACACGACAGCCGGAGCACGATAGCCGGAGCCCGATCGGCGGGAAAGGAAGAAGCAGTGCGAAGTAAGAGCAGTTTCACTAATTCGATCGCCATCGCAAGTCTTCTGCTCGTGCTCTTGGCGGCTCCGCTATTTGCGCAGGGGCGTAGTCCCATGATGGGCGGAGGCATTATGAGCCCGCCAGCTAACCAGCGTCCCCCGGGGCTAGAATTTGTCGGCATTGAGCAACATCTCAATGCCGAAGTTCCCGTCGATCTCGAATTCCGCGACGAACTCGGCAACCCTGTGAAACTTGCCGATTACTTCGGGCATGGACGGCCCGTCATTCTTAACCTCGGCTACTATCAATGCCCCATGTTGTGCAGCGAACTGTTGCAAGGGCTGGTCGGGTCGATGAAGGTCTTGACCTTCGATGTGGGCAAAGATTTCGATGTGGTTACTGTAAGCTTTGACCCGCGCGAAACCAGCGAAATGGCGGCGGCAAAAAAACGAGACATCCTGAAACGCTACGGTCGAGCCGGCGCTGATCAAGGGTGGCACTTTCTTACCGGCAATGCGGATCGGATCAACGCACTCACCAAGTCGGTCGGATTCCAATATCAGTTCGATCCGAAAACCGAGCAGTACGCGCACGCCGCCACGATCGTCATGCTCACGCCCGACCATCACATTTCGGGATACTTTTATGGAGTCGAGTTCCCGCCCAAGGATTTGCGTCTCGGACTGGTGCAGGCTTCGCAAAACCGTATAGGAAATATCGGCGACCAGGTACTGCTGTACTGCTATCACTACGATCCTCGAACCGGCAAATATGGCGTGGTTATCAGCAATATCCTGAAGCTGGCCGCGTTAGCTACCATGCTTACTCTGGGGACATTCATGTTTGTCATGTTCCGCGCCGATCGGCGTGCTAATCGTCGTTTCAAGGATGGTGTGGTGGCGCGCGGCGAGTTAAGGCGGGTTGAGTAACCGAGTTTATAGCCGAGTTAGGAACCGAGTTAGGAACTATGTCGAAATATTTACCATTGTGGCCCGATCAAGCCTCGACCATGGCAGGCCAGGTGGATGCTCTCTACATCTATCTGCTGCTGGTCTCGGGCCTGATGACCGCGCTCATTTTTATCGCCGTCGCGGTGCTGGCGATCAAGTATCGTCGCCGGCCCGGACGCGAGGCCCAACAGATCGAAGGCTCGACCATTCTGGAAATCGGCTGGTCGGTCATCCCGTTCTTTGTGATGGTGACCTTCTTCATCTGGGGTGCAGTTATATTCTTCCAGGAGCGCACGCCTCCCGCCGACGCCACCGAGGTGTATGTCGTTGCCAAGCAATGGATGTGGAAGATCGAGCACATGGAGGGACAGCGCGAGATCAACGAGCTCCACGTCCCCACGGGCCAGAATGTCAAGCTGATCATGACTTCGCAGGATGTGATTCACAGCTTTTTCATTCCTGCGTTCCGCATTAAGCAAGACGTGCTTCCCGGCCGCTACACCACGCTTTGGTTCAAGGCCACTGTGCCGGGACGCTATCATTTATTCTGCGCCGAATACTGCGGAACCAATCACTCCGGGATGGGTGGCGACATCGTGGTCATGGAACCGCAGGACTACGCGCAATGGATGGCGAGCGGGGCGTCCGCGCCGCTCCAGGATACAGGCAGGGAGTTATTCGCTTCGCTCGGGTGCGCCACGTGCCATCGTGAAGACGCGCCGGGACGCGGGCCTCGCCTAGCTGGTGTCTACAACAGTGAGGTAGAGCTGGAAGATGGACGAAAGGTGAAAGCGGATGAGAATTATGTTCGTGAGTCCATTCTTAATCCAACCGCCAAAATCGTGAAAGGTTACAAACCGGTGATGCCCGCTTTTCAGGGCATCGTCAGCGATGAGCAATTAAACGCGCTGGTAGCCTACGTCAAATCGCTAAGCCAGCCACCCACGGGAACCGCCGGACTGCAGGGCCAGTCCGCCGCTTCCGCGGCACAACCCCAGAATACGCAGGTGCAATAGTCATGGCCAGTGAAGTTGCGAGCACAACGATCCCGGCGAATCAAACTCTGAAATTGAACTATCTCAATAACGGGCACACGCTCAAGTCGTGGTTGCTGACCACCGACCACAAGCGGATCGCGCTCCTCTATTTGGTGTCGGTCAGCATTTTCTTTTTCCTCGGCGGCATCTTCGCCATGCTGATCAGGCTTGAACTGCTCACCCCCGAGGGCGATCTTCTAACCGCCGACAACTACAACAAGGCGTTCACGCAACACGGGATGATCATGGTGTTTTTCTTTCTCATCCCGGTCGTGCCCGCCATCCTCGGCAACTTTCTCGTGCCGCTGATGATCGGCGCCAAGGATCTCGCCTTCCCGCGCATCAACCTATTGAGCTGGTATCTCTACATCATCGCCGGCACTCTCTTCCTGCACTGCATGATGAACGGCGGCGTCGATACCGGATGGACGTTCTATAGTCCCTTCAGCACCGAATACACAAACACCAATATCATTGAGGCGGGAATCGCAGTCTTCATCGCAGGCTTCTCGTCGATATTTACCGGACTTAACTTCATCGTCACTATTCACAGGATGCGAGCGCCCGGCCTCACCTGGGACCGTCTGCCGCTTTTCCTCTGGGCCAACTACGCCACCAGCCTTATCATGATTCTCGGGACGCCGGTCATTGCCATCACCATCGTGCTCGTGGCCGTCGAACGCGCCTTCCATCTAGGAATCTTCGACCCCAGGCTCGGCGGGGACCCGCTTCTGTTTCAACACTTGTTCTGGTTCTATTCCCATCCCGCCGTCTACATCATGATTCTGCCCTCGATGGGAGTAATCAGCGAACTCATTGCCTGCTTCGCCCGCAAGCGCATATTCGGATACAAGTTTGTCGCTATGTCGAGCGTCGCCATCGCGGTCTTCGGATTCCTGGTGTGGGCGCATCACATGTTCGTCGCGGGCATCTCGCTTTATGCCGCGATGATCTTTTCCTTCCTCAGCTTCTCGGTGGGCGTGCCCTCCGCAGTAAAAGTTTTTAACTGGACGGCGACGTTATACAAGGGTTCAATCTCCTATGCCACGCCCATGCTTTATGCCTTTGGTTTTATCGGACTGTTCACCATTGGCGGGTTGACCGGCCTCATGCTGGCCACCATCGGCATCGATGTTCATGTTACCGACACTTACTTTGTCGTCGCCCACTTCCATTACGTCATGGTAGGTGGCGTCTTAATGGGGTATCTCGGAGGATTGCACTTCTGGTGGCCGAAGATTACCGGACGTATGTATCCGGAAGCTTGGGCGAAACTTTCGGCGTTGTTCGTTTTCGTCGGCTTCAACCTGACCTTCTTCCCGCAATTCATTCTCGGCTATGTCGGGATGCCGCGCCGCTACTGGCAGTATCCGCCGGAGTTTCAGGTGCTGAATGTGCTCTCGACTGCGGGCGCCAGCGTTCTGGCGGTTGGCTATCTGCTGCCCATGATTTACCTGCTCTGGTCGCTGCGTTACGGACCAATCGCCACTGACAATCCCTGGAACGCCGCCGGCCTAGAGTGGAAGACTTCCTCTCCGCCGCCCACGTTTAATTTTGACGAGACTCCCGTCGTTACCTGGGAGGCTTATAACTACGACGAGATCCCAGATGTGCCACTGGAGGTTCCCGTTGCACGATAGCCAATCTACTGCCGGCCCAGCGACGGTCATGCAATACGAGACGGAAAATCCGGCGCTGCGCCACCACTTTGCCGACGCTCAGCAACAGAAGAACGCCGCTTCGCTCGGCATGTGGTTGTTCCTGGTGACGGAAATCATGTTCTTTGGCGGCATGTTCTGCGCCTATCTAATTTACCGTCTCATGCACTTCAACGCTTTCGCGGCCGGCAGCCAGCAACTCAATATCTGGATGGGTGGAGTCAATACCGCTGTCCTGATCGTAAGTTCGGTTACGGTTGTGTTGGCGGTGAAAGCGGCCGAAGCAGGCAAACGCAAGGTGCTGGTTGGCTATCTCGTCGTGACGGTGCTGCTTGGTATGACCTTTCTTGTTATCAAAGGTTTCGAGTATGCGGAAAAATTCGAGAAGCATCACGTCCCAGGTCCGACCTTTAACTTCACGGACAAGTTCGATGACAACGGCAAACAGATCCCAGTCAATTCAAAGGAAGCGGAGCTTTTTTTCTCTCTCTATTTCGCCATGACCGGAATGCACGCTCTGCACATGATCATTGGCTGCGGCCTGTTTACCGGGCTCGCGATCCTGGCATGGAAGGGGCACTACACGCCCACTTACTTCACACCCATAGAAAACGGCGGCCTGTACTGGCATTTGGTCGATATCATTTGGATTTATCTGTTTCCGTTGTTGTATTTGATTAGTCGGCATTCGTGACGTGAGACTTTGACTGAGAACTGAGAACTGATAGCGGAGAGCTAAGAGCTTTTTTTATGGCAGAACACGAAGAGCACACAACTCACTCGCAAGGATTCTACATAGGAATCGGCGCTATCCTGCTCGTGCTGACAGTCACCACGGCCCTCGTCGCTTTCGTGAACCTCGGTCCTTTCAATCCGGTGGTTGCTCTCCTCATTGCCACGATCAAAGCGACACTCGTCGTGCTTTTCTTCATGCACGTCAAAGGCGCCACCGAAAAGCTGACTGGTGTCGTAGTCGTCTCCGGTTTCTTCTTTCTCGCCATTCTGTTGACGCTATCGTTGGCGGATTACCTGACTCGATCGTGGCGATAGGGCCAAGGATCGGCTCAGTTGGTAGTTCGGTTTAGGAGTAACTCGGACAGTCCCATGACAACGAGTATGACTCCGATCAGTCTCCACGCCAAGGCTCCCTTCCACGTTCCGCTCCATCCTGTGACTCGTGTTGAGGGATGTCTATCCGCCAACCGTTTCTCCCAGTCCGAAATGTGGGGAGCAAAGCCGATCAGGATAATTCCGACGGCGATTAGACACGCATTTGCGAAGACAGCGAACAATCTTCTGTTACCTCTAATTACCAATCCTGCTACCAATCGCTCCGAATGCCAAATGGTACGGGACTTCCTTCTTTCTCTCCAAATCCCCTTGCGTACAGCGCCCGCATCCACGAAGATATTCTGTGCCTTATGCCGCAAACGATTTCCTCACCCCCGCCCCGTTCCGTGCAACTCGACACCACCGCGGTTGAAGCCGCTCTTCGCCGCCATCTTCGCGGAGAGGTTCGCTTCGATTCCGGCAGCCGCGCCGTCTATGCCACCGACGGATCCAATTATCGCCAGGTCCCGATCGGCGTCGTAGTTCCTCGCGACAAAGAAGACGTGCTTGCCACGGTTGCTATCTGCCGCGACTACCGGGCTCCGCTGCTCGCCCGCGGCGGCGGCACGTCGCTCGCCGGACAATGCTGTAACGCCGCAATCGTCATGGACTTTTCGAAGTACATGGCGCGCATCCTCGAAATCGATCCCGCGCGCCGCAGCGCCCGCGTTGAGCCCGGAGTCGTACTCGATAATCTTCGCACCGCAGCCGAGAAGCACCATCTCACCTTCGCGCCCGATCCCGCAACCCACGACCGCTGCACGCTTGGCGGCATGATCGGCAATAACTCCTGCGGCGTGCATTCGATCATGGCCGGCAAAACAGACGACAACATCGAGGCGCTTGAAGTCCTGACCTACGACGGACAGCGCTTGCATGTGGGCGCAACCAACCCGGGCGACTTCGAGCGCTTTGTTCGCGAAGGGGGACGCCGTGCCGAGATCTACACCGGTCTCAAATCGATCGCCGATCGCTACGGCGAGCAGGTGCGCCGCCAATTTCCGAACATCCCGCGCCGGGTTTCCGGATACAACCTCAATCACCTGCTCCCCGAAAGCGGTTTTCACGTGGCCCGCGCGCTGGTCGGTTCCGAAGGCACTTGCGTGACGATTCTCGAAGCCACCTGCCGGCTTATCGAGAGTCCGCCGGCACGTGTGCTGCTGGTCATTGGATGGCCCGATGTTTATATCTGCGCCGACCACGTTCCGCAGATCATGCAGCATCGCCCCATCGGCCTTGAAGGTTTCGACGATATCGTGGTGAATGCGAGCCGCCGCAAGGGCATTAACCTCGATGCCATTGCGATGCTGCCCGAAGGTTGTGGTTGGCTGATGGTCGAGTTTGGCGCGGACACCGTCGCCGAAGCGGAATCGCAGGCGCTCAATTTGATGGAGACGCTCGACCGTTCCGCCGCCCCGCCGAATATGCGCATGTTCACCGACCCGCGCCAGGCGCGCCGCATCTGGGACGTTCGCGAGTCGAGTTTGGGCGTGACTGCGCACGTCCCCGGCGAACCTCTGCGCTGGGAAGGCTTCGAAGATTCGGCGGTCGGGCCTGACAGACTCGGAGCTTACCTCCGCGACCTGCGTAGGCTGATGCAAGTCCATCACTACGACGGCTCGTTCTACGGACACTTCGGCCATGCCTGCGTGCACACACGCATGGATTACGATCTCGAGTCGGCGGAAGGTATTAGCAAGTTCCGCCGGTTCATGGAAGAGGCCGCCGATCTCGTCGTAAGCTACGGTGGCTCGATCTCCGGCGAGCACGGAGACGGTCAATCCCGCGGCGAACTGCTTCCCAAAATGTTTGGCCCCGAACTCATGCAGGCTTTCCGCGAGTTCAAATCGCTTTGGGATCCGGACTGGAAGATGAACCCCGGGAAGCTCATCGACCCATATCGTCTCGACGAAAATCTGCGCCTCGGCGCCGGTTACGATCCCTGGCAGCCGGAGACGCATTTCAAATTTCCCGACGACCACGGTAGCCTGGCCGCGGCAACGCTGCGCTGCGTAGGAGTCGGCAAGTGCCGCCACGATTCCGGCGGAGTCATGTGTCCGAGCTACCGCGTTACACGCGAGGAGAAGCACTCCACCCGAGGCCGCGCCCACTTGCTCTGGGAGATGACGAAGGGCGACTTCATCAAAGACGGATGGCAGAGCGAAGCCATAAAGGAATCGCTCGACCTCTGTCTCTCCTGCAAAGGCTGCAAGAGCGATTGCCCGGTTGGCGTCGATGTTGCGACTTATAAAGCGGAATTTCTCTCCCACTACTACGAAACGAATCGGCGCCCGCTGAATGCGCTAGCACTCTCGAAGCTCGATCTGTGGCTCAGGACGTCCGAGCACGTGCCGGGCCTGGTGAATCTCGCGACTCAACTTCCCGGCCTGCGCGATCTAGTCAAGCTGGTCGCCGGAATGCCTGCCCAGCGCCGAATGCCGGCGATTGCTCCAGAAACATTCAAACAGTGGTGGAGAAAAAGTAGCGCCGGCTTCCCGCTGGCTGTCGAGCGGGCGTCTCGCCCGCTCCGCCGACGACTCAAAAATCCCGTCCTGCTCTGGGCTGACACTTTCAACAATCACTTTCTCCCTGGAACCGCTAAGGCCGCTGTCGAAGTTCTCGAAGCCGCCGGGTTCGATGTCACAGTGCCGCGTGCTCACCTCTGCTGCGGGCGTCCTCTATACGACGTTGGCATGCTTGATCGCGCCCAGAGCCTGCTTCTCCAGATCATGGACGAGCTTCTCCCCGAAATCGAATCCGCCACACCGATCGTTGTTCTCGAGCCGAGCTGCGCTTCCGTCTTTCGCGATGAACTGACGAACCTTTTTCCGAAGGATGAACGCGCGCAAGCCCTCTCGAAGCAAGTCTTCCTCCTCAGCGAATTTCTCGAGCAGCGCGCGAATAATGATGCCTTTCCGCTCCCCAAACTTGCGAGGCGTGCGCTTATCCACGGGCATTGCCATCACAAGGCCATCATGAAGATGACCGCCGAAGAGGCGGTGCTCGGCCGCATGGGGATCGACTTCACCGCGCCCGCTCCCGGATGCTGCGGCATGGCCGGAGCGTTCGGCTTCGAGAAAGAAAAGTACGACGTCTCGAAAGCGATCGGCGAACTCGAATTGCTGCCCGCAGTCCGCAGAGCTCCAACCGACTGGCTTATTGTCGCCGATGGTTTCAGTTGCCGCGAGCAGATTGCTCAAGAGACCGATCGCCATGCGTTCCACCTCGCCGAAGTTCTGCAGATGGCCTTGCGTGAAGCGACCGAAACGCCCGAAGGCTATCCGATGTTCGACCCCGCGCCGCAACAATATCCCGAAGATGCGTGGGTACGGCCGCACCGCGCCGCGGTTGAAAAATCTATGAAACGGACCGGCTTGGCAGTCGCGGGGATCGCTGCTGGAGCCGCGTTGCTGTTGACTCTGTCCAGAAAACGCTAAGGCTTGTGTGGGGACGGGCGAGACGCCCGTCCCCACACAATTTCTTTCAAACCTGACGCAATTTATTGATAAACATAGGCTTATAAAGGCTACTGTCCATCAAGCCCTGGTTTCTGGGACAATAGACTAGACAGTAGGCCTCTCTATGGAACCCGCGAACCCGACCCTTCTTGTTCAAGTTCTGGACCCAACCGCAACTCCGTCCGCGCCAATTGCTCAGAACAAGATGCTGCAGGGTTCGGTGCTGGTGCTGATCCAGTTTGACGTTTGCGAGGAGATCAAGCTGGACGCCTTGCGCGATATCTTTGGCGCTCGACGGCAGGAGGCCAGCTTCAAGCATCCTGCGCCTGGATATGTCCGCTTCCAGCGTCCTCCGGTGGTCGAAGAGGTCGAGCCGCTGATCCTGGAAAGCGGCGAACGCCTGGACGTGCAGATCAAGTACTACGATTACGGAGTGCTAAGCGTTGTCTTTGAGCTGCCGTTTTCCGGCGATTGGGACACGCTGGTCCGCCTGGCCAGCCGCTGGGTTTGGGACACCGATTTCACCAGCTTCGCGCAGAAGATCGTCAAACAGAAAATCGAGCGAGCGCGCCCGGCGCTGGTGAAGCTTTACGATAGCTGGCTGCATGAAGATTACTTCGTCTTCCACGTGCGCGATATCGCCGGCAATCCGACAGCGGCCGAACTGCTTGCGGCGCAGGGTGGACGCATCGCCCAGATCGTGCGCGGCGAAAATGTTCCGCTCTCCGACGGCGAGCAGCAGGAGATCATGCAGTCGAAGATCTCGTACTATCCGAACGATCTGGCCGTGATCAGTTGGAACGGCGCGTTCCTCTACGACTCCACAGCGGGCGCGGAGACCGTCATCCAGCTCCTCGAATACGCCAACTCGCAGCTCCTCGAATTCCGCCACTACGACGAACTGCTGACTCGCGAACTTGCCAGCGTCTACGACTTCATGGATCATGGCTCCGGCATCTGGGCGCGCTGGCGCACAGCCAGGCGCGCCAGCCGATTGCACACCGTCCTGCTCGATGTGGACGAACTGACCGAGCGCGCCGACAACGCCATCAAGTTTCTCAGCGACATGTTCTCGGCGCGGCTCTACAAAGTGGCCGCTTCCAAGATCGGAGTCACCGATTACAAAGACCTTGTGAACCAGAAAGTGCATACGGCGGAGGAGCTTTACCGATTCATGGTGGACCAATTCCACCAGAGCCGCGCGTTCGTGCTGGAGCTGATGGTGGTGATTATTCTGATCATCGACCTGATCTGGCTATTCAAGGGGAAGTCTCCAATTTAGCGCCGGCAAGAACAAAGTTAACGGTAACCTCGACGGCTGCGGACAAGAGTATCCACTCTACACAATCTTTACACTAATGTTCTTGACAAAATTACGGTAATCGTGACATTTTACCCATCGCAGCTTATGCGTTTTTTCTATACAGGTTACGCAAAAAACTAATGGGTTTCCCATTCTGCCCGACGACCGCACATCACCCGGTTGAACGTGCACAAGCTGCCGGAGGAATAACCGCCGAACCCAATTGCAGCCCCCCAGGAGGCAGTATGTCCAGATTCGCACCGTTGCGTCCCGCCGACACCGTTGTCGGAAAAAACCTTCTTCTTCTTCTCCTGCTTATTGCCTGCGTGGCGTCGTATGCGATCGCGCAGGATTATCCGCCCTACGGGCCACACGTCCCAACCGCTCAGTTCGATCATGTGAAGAGGCCGCAGTTGACACCTCCGGCAGTGTCATTATTGAACGATGGAACCGGCAGAGTAGCGCAGTCCGCATGGAACACGGAACTCGTGGGCTATGACACTTTGGACGGGCGTTCCACGTATCAGCCGCTGGTCGTGCACCAAGGCGACCGCTACATCGCTTACATGGCTCACCATGCTACGGTTGGCATCGATCGGTTGAACGGTTTGGTGGAACCGAGCGGAACCTCGATCCTGGATGTGACCAATCCCGAGCATCCGATCTATCTTTTCCATATTCCAGGGCCTTCGGGCTCGCTCGACGCCGCCGGATCGCAAATGGTGCATGTGTGCGGCGGGGACATGCTGCCTTCGACATCGTCTGAAGAAAAAGCTCGCAAGCATGGGCGCTGGTACATGCTGCGATCTCACGGGAATTCCTCCGGACTGGCGACGCCCTTAGAGTCGCAGGAAATCTACGACGTCACGAATCCCAGGAAGCCTGAATTTCTCACCACGGTCGTCGGCTTGCTCAGCAATACGCACAAGAATTACTGGGAGTGCGACACGGGAATAGCATATCTGGTGGCAAACGATCCGACTCAGGGTTGGCAGCACACCGGCTCGACCCAGCACCTGAAAATCTATAATCTGCATGATCCGGCTAACCCTGAGTACATACGAGACTTCGGACTGGTTGGGCAGCAGCCTACGGCAAACCCGGCAGCCCCTGGATACGTACAAGAAGGGCCGAACACTCCGCCGTCGGGAATTCATGGACCGATATCGGCGGGGGTGGAGAAAAACCGTGTCTATATGGCTTATGGAGTAGGCGCCAGCGGTGTTCTCCAGATCGTCGACCGGGAGAAGTTGCTGAACGGATGCGCCGCCAGGGCGGGGTGCGCCGTAAGTCCCACGCAAGCTGAAATGCTGGAACCGCAGAGGGGCTTTTTCACGCTGCCGGGATTAGCGCTGCAAGGCGGACATACTTCCTTCCCGATCTTTGGGGAGGAGGATGGAAAGCCTCGCAACATAATGCTGGTGTCTTCCGAAGAAGGTGGGAACGAGTGCACGGCCGGAACCGCACCCCATGCATTGTGGCTGTATGACATAACCAACGAGGTGCATCCAAGACAGATCTCGGTCGATCCCAAAGACCCGGCTCTCACGTATTTGGACGTGGCCAATGGCTTTGACGGAGTTACGTTCAACTGGGTGTCGAACGGGCTCACGGGTGGCGAGTATTCAGGCGTCTATCCTCTGAACCTTACCCCGCAGGATCCGATTCCCCTGCCGAATAGCTTCTGCAATCAGGGGGGACGTTTCGGCGGCCACAGTCCGACGGAGCTGTTCTATCCGCCGTATTATGGCAAGTTGGCGATTGCGGCGTGGTTTGCGGGCGGATTGCGGGTTTTCGATATTCGCAATCCGGACCAGGCGCGGCCAATCGCTTACTTCGTCCCCGCTCCTAACGACACGGGGTGTGGGCCGAAGGGCGGTCCTTCGCCGGGACCGGGGTGCACTTTCGCCAACACGGGCAGGGACAACCACATGGTGAATGCAATCCAATCCAACAACGTGGAGCTCGACGATCGCGGGTATATTTACCTAGCCGACCGGGCGGGCACAGGCATGCACATCATCAAACTTACGGGAGATGCAGTCAAAGCTGTGCACGGCACAGACTAATTGTTCGTGGGGCGCCGGCGGATCATGGTTAGGGATTCCGCCGGCGCCGCTGCGCCGCTCCTCCGCTCCTTCGCTCCTTCGCTCCTTGAGGCGGTTCGCGGTTCGTTCAGATGTTCTTGCTTGTGGTTGCAAACGGGAAAGAGGGTTCAATGATGAAGATTCGAGCGCGGTGGTTGGTAATGATCTCGGCGCTGCTCTTTTCAATCACAGCGGTGGCGGAGACTCCTCAGGCAAGCGCCGCCAGCGGCGACGTCGATCTTGCAAACGTCGCTAAAATCAAAGCCGGAAACTCGACCCGAGAGCAGATCAGGGAGTTGTTGGGACCGCCGTACCGGATGACAAATTATGGAGACTGCAGCCCCGTAGATTACCAGGAGTTCTGGGAATACGTGGGCCATGATGCCGCCGGCATCTTCAAGATTCACATTGAGTTTGACGATGCGGGCGTAGCTCGCATTGTCGCCAAGGACACGAAGAAGGGGCCGATCATCGTGCTGGATGCGGCGCCCAGGCCTGAAAAACAACATCAGCATTCGAGCACTGGCGGATAAATCTGGTGGATAGATTGAGGATCACGCTGGCGGTTGCGATCTTGGTGTGTGCGGTCAGCGTCAGGGCGGTGGCCCGACCGTCCTTTTCACACCCGCATCACCGGCGAGTGCACCACGCTCGCCGGGCGCGCCCTGTACCCCAGACGCGGGCGGCGGTTGCCGCGACCTTAGGCCGTCAACCGTCCTCTGCACAACCACGGCGTCGGCGAGTGCATCACGCGCGCCGCGTTTCGAAGCAGCAGGCGGCCGTCACCGCGACCCTGGCCCCAGCAACGGTCGCCCCCGAGCCGATCCCGGCTGCGTCCGCAGTCGCGCTGTATCACGATGGCTGGCTGGCCTTGACCGCGGAAAACGCGCCGCTTGGAGACATCTTGGAAAGGATTCACGAGTCGACCGGCGCCGTGATCGAGGCGCCGGTTCTGGAGGAGCGGGTTAGCGTGCAACTCCAGCCTCAGCCTCCCGTGCAAACCATCGCCGCGCTGTTCGAAGGAATGCATCTCAATTACGCAATTCTGGGCGGCACAAGCGATCAAGACCGCCTCCAGCAGATCATTGTCACTCTCAAGCCTGCCCCGGGTTCGCAAAGTGACGTACCGGCTGGAACCCCCGGTCTCGAAACCGCGGCAGTCGAGGCGCGGGCGCGCGCCCTGGCACGCTTCGCCGAGCAGACTGGAGGCGACGAAGGGGTATGGGATAACGGACCGCAATCGTCGCCCGAGAGGGGTGCGGCTTCTTCGACAGCGGGCGCTTCAGTGCGCGCGAATAGGTAAGATCAGTTCCGTCCAGACGTGAAATGCCCGGGAATCTTGCGAATCCCGGGCATTTGTTTCTTAGAGATCGTGGTTAGACGATCCGGTCGCTACCTAGACAGCGGTAACGTTCTCCGCTTGCCAGCCTTTGGGGCCCTTGGTCACGTCAAATTGAACGGTTTGGCCTTCTTGCAGGCTCTTGAAGCCGCCAGCTTGAATAGCGGAGAAATGCACGAAAACGTCTTCGCCATTTTGACGGCTGATGAAGCCGTAGCCCTTGGCGTCGTTAAACCACTTTACTGTTCCTTGTTCTGCCATTGAGATGTTCCTTTTTCTTGTTGCTGATTGAAATGTGCTGAGAAGATTCGCTGCTGTAGAGGGGGTGACGCTGGTTGGCGGTACCGACCTGCAAGTGCATGTGAGTCAAACTTAGCAAGTACAGTCTAGCACAATAATGGGGAAAATGGGGGAGAATTTGGTGGGGTTGCCATCGGGGGATTTTTCCATGAGGATGCGGTTGCCCGGGGTGACCACGGGGCAAGCCGCGTCTCTACAACAGAATTAAGGATGCTTCTCCGAGCGATCGCCCGACCTTGCCTGGCTTACGCTCGGCTGGACAGCCGGGGGCGGCTGTCCCTACGCTAGGAACCATGATTGCTTTTCTTACGCTTGAGCTTCGCATTGAAGGGGCGCACTCGCTTAAAGACAAGCGGCAGGTTACGCGCAGCCTTAAAGACCGGCTCCGCGGCTCGTTCAATGTGGGGGTCGCGGAACTTGATCCTAGCCTGCTTTGGAATCAGGCTACTATTGGCGTGGTCAGCGTCTCGCACTCGCGCGATTATCTGGACGGGCTGATGAAGAACGTCGAACGCGCCGCTACCCGCATCGCTAATAATGCGGGTGCCGAGGTTATGGACTCGTTTGTGGAGTTTCTGTGAGGGCGATTTCACCGCTTTAATCAGCGGGATTTTAGCGCGAACGAAGATACTGGGCAAAAACTAATCCACGGTACAAGGGAGTTCACCTCAGGTACTGAAGCGCAGACACATTCGATTAGCTTTGCGGCACGACTGAGTCGTGCCCTTCCCGGTCGTTCGGAAGTCAGATTTTTCTCAACTGCACAGCGCTACCCAAAAAATCAAGTGCAGATCGCGTGCCTGTGAAGTCATAGACTTCTCATGATCTGTATGTGTCGGCGCTCTCAAGGTTTCCGGTCATCGGGATAGTGGGGGATACTGGGGGGATTCTGGCACTTCTGATATCCTTACGAGTTTTCTCCATTTGAGGTGGGTTGTGGAGCATCGGGGGCAGAAATATCATCGCGGACGGTTGAGCGCGGCGATCCGCGAGGAGATTGAAACGATCCTCGAAGGAGAACTCAGCGACCCACGCATCGGGCTGGCCAGTGTCAGTTCGGTGGTAATGGCAGAGGATGCACGGTCGGCTCGCGTGATGGTGAGCGTGGCCGGCGATGAGGCTGAGGCGGAGCGCACGCTCGAAGGCCTGGCGGCAGCCAGGAACTATGTCCGGCATGAACTGGCGGAGCGGCTGCGGCTGCGACGGCCTCCGGAGCTTTATTTTCAAATCGATCGTGCCGATCAGTTGGAGAACCGGGTTGAGGAGTTGCTGGGGCGTGCCAAGAAGCGGCGGCGGAAGGGTGTTGAGGGAACGTAGTTCTCAGAACCGAGCGTTTCATGCTGGACCGGGTTTTACAGGAGATTCGGGCGCGTCGGCGGTTTGTCGTCACCTCGCACGCGCGGCCCGACGGCGACGGCATCGGCTCTGCCCTTGCCTTGGGAGAGATCCTGCGCGCCATGGGCAAGGACGCGGAGGTCGTGATGCACGATGGCGTCCCTCGTATCTACCGGAATCTTCCCTTCGCGGACGGCGTTGTTCAGGCGGGCGCCGTCCCCGCTAACTTCCCTGCGGAAGGCGCTGTCATCCTGCTTGAATGCGACAGCACACGGCGCACGCTGCTTGAGGGCCTGGAAGACTATTTCCTTATCAACATCGACCATCACGCCAGCGGGCGCAATTTCGCCGACATCAACTGGATCGATTCCAGCGTGATGGCCACCGCCGAACTGGTGTTCCGGCTGGCCCGCCTCGCGTGTGTTCCTGTGGATCCCGACATGGCCACGTGTCTTTACACCGCGCTTATGACCGATACTGGCTCCTTTATGTTTGAAGGCACGAATGAGCACACGTTTACGGTCGGCCGCGAACTTGTGCTCGCCGGAGCCGACCCGGCGCTCTGTGCGCGCCACATTTATTTCGGACATTCCACGAATAAGATGCGTTTGCTGGGAGCGGCGCTCTCAAACCTGCATCGCGAAGGTCCGCTGGCGTGGATCTGGGTGACGCAGGAACAGATGACGCGCTTCGGGGCGCGGGAAGAGGACTGCGAGGGCCTGGTGAACTACGCGCTCTCCATTGGCGACGTGCAGGTCGCGATCTTCTTTCGCGAGCTTGCGGATGGCCGCTTTCGCATCAGCCTGCGCAGCAAGGGCGCGGTGAATGTCTCCACGGTTGCCGAGTATTTCGGTGGCGGCGGCCACAAATGTGCGAGTGGCTGTTCGATCGAGGGGCCTCTGGCGGTCGCCGTATCGCGGATGGTCGATCGCCTGCGGGTGGAGACTGGGGTCCTGGACGCGAACTGAGCGAACAGTCGTTAGTCGTTTGTCGATAATTGCTGATCAATAGTCGTTCGCGAAGCTGAAATGAGCGATGCAGTCCGAGTGGCCAACTAACGACAAATGAAACCAGCAACGAATTCGCGAAACCGCACTGACGCATTGCTGCTGGCGGCGTTTTGCGGATTCGTTTTGTTTTATGGTCTTGGAGCTTTTGGGCTGGTGGGCGCCGACGAACCCCGATACGCGCAAGTCACGCGCGAGATGCTGGAGCGCTCGGATTGGGTGACTCCCACTTTGCAGGGCAAACCGTGGCTCGAAAAGCCGGTTTTGTATTACTGGGAAGCGATGCTGTCGTTTCGGGCCTTTGGCGTCAACGATAAAGCTGCCCGACTGCCTGCCGCGTTCGATGCCGCAATGCTTATCGCAGTCATCTATCTTTTTCTCCGGCGTTTTCGACCCGGTAGCGAACTGGATGGCGCGCTCATCGCCGCCAGTTCGGCCGGCGTAATTGGATTTGCGCGCGCCGCCGGGACCGACATGCCGCTTGCCGCGTGCTTCTCTGTTGCACTGTTGGCCTGGTATGCCTGGTATGAAAGCGGACGGCGCATCTATCTCGCCGCTTTCTATATTTTTCTGGCGCTTGGCACCCTGGCCAAAGGACCGGTTGCGCTCGTGTTGCCGGCAGCGATCATCTTTTTTTTCGGCGCTGCGAAAAGGGACTGGCGTTTGGCCTTGGCCACTCTATGGATTCCCGGCATCGCCCTTTATCTCGCAGTCACCCTGCCCTGGTACATTATCGTGCAACTGCGCAATCCGGAATTCTTCCGGGTGTTCATCCTGGAACACAATCTTGCCCGCTTCTCGGAGGACGTCTACCACCATCATCAGCCCTTCTGGTTTTATCTTCCGGTATTTCTGCTGGCGATGATCCCCTGGACAGTCGCGCTGGTCATGGCGGCGGTCGAAAGTGTTCGTCTGATTTGGCGGGGTCGCCCAGCCCCTAAAGGGGCGGATGATTTGGCGGGACTTGCGGCATCGCTAAAGCGATGCCCTGATACGAAGCGTGGTTTGGATGACGCTGGCGTGGATGACGCTGGCGTGGATGAAGCTGGTCTGGACGAAGGTTTGGATGATGCTGGCTTGGATGAAGTCAGTGCGACTGGTAGTAATCGAGGGGAAAGGATTAGGAGCGCGTTCTTCGGCGCGAAAACGTCCTGGGCACTTTTCCTTCTGATCTGGATGCTTGTGCCTATCCTGTTCTTCAGCGTCTCGCAATCGAAGTTGCCGGGCTACATTCTGCCGGCCGTCCCTGCCGGCGCATTGCTGGTTACCGAATATCTCAGCGCGCGTCGTGGTCAGGACATGAAGTTCTCTCTAATGTTTGCAGCCGCTCACGGTGTCCTCTGCGGATTGCTGATCTTTGGCTCGCTCTCGGCGGCGTCTATCGCGGCGACTCGTCACCTGCGCTGGAGCAGCGGATCGGGAACCGGCGCTGCCATTGCTGGTATCTTCGCATTGGGCATCGCTGCTGCGCTGCTTTCCCGCAGTGGAGTCCGGTTGTTGAGCCGGGTCACTGCTCTCGCCGTTGTGGTTGGCGTGGGTGTAGTTATTCGGTTTGGCGCGCCGGTCCTCGATACTACTCAATCCGCGCGTCCCATCGCCGAAAGCATCCAGGCTTTTTCTCACGAACCCGTGCCACTCGCCCTCTTTCACGTTAATCGCGTGCAGGAATACGGGCTGGAGTTTTATCTCAATCGTCCGGCGCAGAAGTACGAGGACGGGAATGTGCCGGCGGCGGCGCATGTTCTGGTGGCTGCCCAAGGTACGCAATTGCAAGTTGCCGAACTTGTTCCCGGACGCCGAGTATCATATTTAATCAGTGTCCCGGCGCAGAAGGTGGATTTGTATTGGGTGGGGAAGGAATAGTGCTCAGGTGGCAGGTCGCAGGTGACAGGTGACAGGAAGAACGCTCTCGCGCTAAATGTCATTTCTGAAACCTATCAGGTGTAACCTCAGACCCTTGTTCTTAGTTTTTATGGAAATTCTCGATCTCCGACACTTCTCTTCCGCCGATCTTCGACCACTGCTGGAAGATGAGATCGCCATGTGGGGACGGCAGCTCTCGTGGGATTATGCTACGTCCGCCGAGATGATTCTGCGCTACATGGATGCGAAAATTCTTCCCGGCTATGCGGCCATCGAGCGGGGAAGCATTTTCGGATACTCGTTTTTTGTTTACGAGCAGAGCAAGGGAGTCATCGGCGATCTTTTTGTCCGGGACGGGGCGCGCGATTCCGATCGTCACGAGGTTGAGGAGCGTCTGCTTACACATGTCATCGAAACCCTGCAACAGTCTCCCGGCATTCACCGGGTGGAGGCGCAATTACTGGCGCATCGTACTGGAGAGGTCTCACGTCCTTTTCTGCAACAGGGGTTCAGCCGCCATCCGCGCGTGTTTATGAACTTCGAGATCGGCAGGCATCCGCAGGCTTCGGCGTCAGTGCCTCCAGTTCCAGCGCAGTTTGAGATTCGTCCGTGGTCGGAGCAGGAATACCAGTCGGCCGCCGCGCTGATCACCGCCGCGTATCGCGGACACGTCGATTCCGAGATCAACGATCAGTACCGCACGCTTACGGGCTCGTTGCGCTTCCTGAATAACATCGTGCGCTTCCCGGGATGCGGGACTTTTGACGCGCAGGCGTCATTCGTTGTTTTCCAGCGCGGGACTCGCACGCTTGTCGGGCTGATCCTGTGCTCGTTAGTGCGGCCGGATGTTGGACATATCACGCAAGTCTGCGTGCTGCCCGAATATCGGTCTGCCGGGTTGGGCGAAGCGCTGCTGGCTGCTTCTACCTGGAATTTGCGGGGGCGGGGGTTTCGGTTTATCTCGCTCACAGTGACCGAAGCCAATGACCGGGCCATCGCGCTCTATAAGCGCATTGGATTTGATTCTACGCGGGTGTTTGACGCTTTTGTTTGGGAGGGGTGAGAAAAGGTGGGAGGCGGCGCTCACATGTCGCGTGTCGACGAAAAACCCCACACATTCGCAAAGGACGCGAATGTGTGAGGCACCCAGCTCTTGTTCCTACGCAAACCTGCAGAGCCCCGTCACCACACGGGCAATTCATTTCCGCAGAAGGTTCTTGGCTATGAACAGAACGTTGGCTGGGCGCTCGGCGAGCCTTCTCATGAAGTAGGGATACCACTCGGTACCGAAGGGGATGTAGACTCGCATGCCCCAGCCTTCTTTTACCAGGCCGCGCTGCAGGTCACGCCTTATGCCATGCAGCATTTGGAATTCAAATGCGTTGCGGGCAATGTTCTCACGGATGGCGAAGGCCTTAGCCTCTTTGATGATGGCCTCGTCGTGAGTTGCCAGGCCGTGATAGACGCCGCTCTTCATCAGGATCTTCATCAGCTTCACGTAGTTGGCGTCGACTTCGGATTTCTTCTGGAAGGCTATATCCTCGGGCTCTTTGTAGGCGCCTTTGCAGAGGCGTATGCGGATGCGCTCGGAGAGCAGCTTCTCGATATCGGCCTCGGCGCGCCGCATGTAGGTTTGAATCACGGCTCCTACGCAGCCCTCATTTCCCGGAACGCGGTGGAGTTCGTGAACGAAGTCGAGGGTGCGTTGCGTGTAGGGCGATCCTTCCATGTCGACGCGAATGAAATTGTTGGGCGTCATGCTCACAGCCTTGGCAACCAGACCTCGGACGATTTCGTAGGCCATGCGCTCGTCCACGTCCAGGCCCATGTGGGTTAGTTTCACGCTGACATTCGCGTTCAATTGGTTAGCGGCAATTTCGTCGAGCATGTGATGGTAAAGCTGGGCGCTGGCGCGGGCCTCGTCGGCGTTGGTGACATTCTCGCCGAGATTGTCGATGGAGACGCTGGCGCCGATTTTGTTCATATTAGCGGCGACGCGGATTGCGTCGGCAACTTCTTTGCCGGCGACGAAGCGGGCGGAAATTCGCTGGCCCAGGCTAGAGCGCTCGGCGAGCGAGCGCAGCGAGGGGCTCTCAGACAAGGCAATGAATGCTGCCCTCAGCACGATGCACCGGATTCTCGCGGATTACGGCTGCCAGAGAGGTTGGTTGTCGTGAGTATTGAGAGGCATAGCATTGCGGGGCATTAACAGTATTTTTTATCACAAACGGGAAGTAGGCGGGGGGCAAATGGAATTTTTATGTGGGGCCTACAAACAGCTTGAAAGTCCGGGAGCAGAAGAGCCCAGCAAATCAAAGCGTGCCGAAGAAGTTCTCTCAGGACGCTCGAACCACCAGCCTGACTGGGGCGAACCCGCCAAACGCCGGAACTCTCGTTTCGCGGTTCGTGCATGGGGCTGGCTTATTTCCTGTAGTAGCGTCTGCCAGAATTTTCTCGATGGCTGAGAGAAGAACAATGGGACCGTCTCCCTTGTGCAGTAATACATCGGCGAACCACTTGAGGGACTCAGGCGTCGCGTCAGGACTGTCGCTCCAGATTATTACCGGCAGGTTGGGATGCTCCTTGCGCAGGACCTCAGCTACCCGATTGCCAGTCATTCCCCGCAGGTTGAAGTCTAGAACGACTGCGTCAATGGGATGCTTACGAGCGAGAGCGATTCCGGTTGGGCCATCCGGCGCGGTTAAAACCTGGTAGCTGTTGCCTTCCAGTATTGCTCTTTCAGTTTCGAGACAACTGGGTCGATCGTCGATACAGAGGATTGTGGCCATGGGGGTGGGCCTTTTCTTCAGAGATGATCCAACAGATTTCCTATAATATCTCCCGGTGTCCAAACCGTCGGCCTGCTGGAGTACTGACGAGCGTGCGATAGCAGACTTACGGTTTCCGCGGAAATCAGAGGCTCGGCTGAGGCGCTAACAGTGCGCAGCAATTGGACACTAGCGCGCTGCGGGAAATTCTACAGCGAGAGCGCGCCCTCGGCGGCTAAAGCCGTATTCAAAACAATACAGTTATCGCGGCGGTGAACCGCTGCGCCACCCAAAAGCAAGGCAACATCGAGTTTTTCCGCAGCCTGCCAGTGGACATGGTACTTCTTGTGCTTCTACAACTATAATGATGCGAAATTTCCCTGGTTCGCGCTTTGGGTATTTCTGAGGGGCGTCAAGGAATATTTCCGAGGAAAATGAACATGGCGGAAGAGAACCCACCCCGTTCAGTACCTGAGACAGGCAAAGAATCTCCAATCGATCCATCTCCCGTAACCTCATCTCACTCGACCTATACGCCACCGGTGCGCCGAAGTCTCAAGCGCCGAAGAAACATCGTGATTCTGGTCGGGGCCCTGGTAGTGCTTATCGCCGGCGTGCTTTTGTGGCGCTACTTGAGCAGCTACGAATCGACCGATGACGCACAGGGAGATGTTCACCTTTATCCGGTCAGCGCTCGTGTTTCCGGCTACGTGGTGCGGGTCAATGCAGGCGATAACCAATGGGTGGAGAAAGGCACGGTGCTGGTGGAGATCGACCCGAAAGATTATGAAGTCGCGGTCGCACAGGCGCAAGCTAATCTCGCCAACGCCGAAGCCACGGCACAATCGTTGAATATCACGGTCCCCATAACCTCGGTGAATACTTCAAGCCAACTTAAGTTTGCTGCGTCCGGCATAGAAGACGCCAGTGCCGGAGTCATTGCGGCTCAGAGGCAGGTGACCGCCGCCCATTCCCAACTGCAGGCGGCCGAAGCGAATGATGTGAAAGCGCAAGATGATCTCCACCGCTACAAGTTGCTGGTCGACAAGCAGGAGGTATCGGAGCAAATCTACGATCAGGCCCTGGCTGCGGCCAAATCCAGCACCGCGTCGGTGGAAGCGGCCCGCGCCAATGAATCGGCGGCGCAGCAATTCGTCAAGCAGGCCCGGAGCCGGCGGGCGCAAGCCGATGCGAACCATCAATACGCGGAGACAGGACCGCAGCAAGTCTCGTCGACGCGGGCTCGCGTGCGGGCTGCGATTGCGGATGTTGAGCAGAAGCGCGCGCTGCTCGAGCAGGCCCAACTGAATCTCGGATACACGAAAATTGTCGCTCCCGTCAGCGGTGAGGTGAATAAGACGGTGGTGGTGGGGATGAACGTTCAAGACGGGCAGCGGCTTCTCACCGTGGTGCCACTCGATGAAGTGTGGGTCACGGCCAATTTCAAAGAGACCCAACTAGAGCACATGCAGGTTGGGCAGAAAGCAAAAATCCACGTCGATGCGACTGGCCAGACTTTAAAGGGCCGTGTGGACAGTATTGCGGGAGCAACGGGTCCGCTGTTCAGTTTGCTTCCTCCAGAGAATGCCACAGGAAACTACGTGAAGATTGTTCAGAGGATTCCGGTGAAGATCGTTCTCGATCCCGGGGAGAACAAGGATCGCCGGCTTCGACCGGGGATGAACGTGGTGCCGGATGTGTTTCTGCAGTGAGTTCCCTGCAAGACTTTTGCCTAAGTTAGTGCGGCCCTCCGGGGGCTGGACTCTTAACGCTATATGAGTTCTGCTGCTCTCACTCTCGAACAGGATGTTTGGCGGCCGAAGTACAATCCCTGGCTGATTGCCGTGGTCGTGGCTTTGGCGGCGTTCATGGAGGTCCTCGACACCAGCATCGCGAACGTGGCCCTGCCGTATATGGCCGGGAATCTGGGCGCGAGCAACGACCAAAGCACCTGGGTGCTGACTTCTTATCTGGTTTCGAATGCCATCATCCTGCCGATCAGCGGCTGGCTCGCAGGCGCCTTGGGACGGAAGCGATTTTTCATGTCCTGCCTGACGGTATTTACCGTGAGTTCCTTGCTGTGCGGAATCGCGCCGAGCCTCGGGTTTCTTCTTCTTTTTCGTGTGTTGCAGGGCGCGGGCGGGGGCGGGCTGCAGCCGATGGCTCAGGCGATTCTGGCAGACACATTTCCCCCGCAGCAGCGAGGGCTGGCGTTTGCGCTCTACGGCATTACGGCTATCATGGCGCCCACGATCGGGCCAACTCTGGGCGGGTGGATTACTTTCAACTATTCCTGGCGGTGGATTTTCTTTATCAATCTTCCGGTTGGCGTGGCCACATGGTTTCTGGTGCGGCGCTTCGTCGAAGATCCTCCTTATATAAGCCGACTCAAGGGGGCCGGGGTCAAGCTGGACTACATTGGCATCGCGCTGCTGGCGCTCGGGGTTGGGGCGCTGCAGGTGCTCCTCGACAAGGGCCAGGAAGACGATTGGTTCGGGTCGCGCTTCATCACGACGTTAGTTGTGACGGCGGCGGTTTGCCTGATCTCGCTGGTGATCTGGGAGTGGTATCACAAGGCGCCGATCATCGACGTCCACATGTTCAAGAGCTTCAACTTCGCCAGTGCGAGCCTGATGATGTTCACGCTGGGAATCTTGTTGTTCAGCAGCCTGGTTTTAATGCCGCAGTTTCTCCAGACGCTCGTGGGGTACACCTCCCAACTGGCCGGGCTTGCGCTTTCGGCGGGAGGCCTGGTTCTGCTGATTGAGATGCCGATCATGGGACAACTGACAACGAAGATCCAGGCGCGATACCTGATCGCCTTCGGCTGGCTGGCGTTATCGATCGCAATGTTGTATTCCACGAAGCGGATTGACTTGCAGATCAGCTTCAGTGCCGCCACCTGGCTGCGCATCGCCCAGGTAATCGGTCTGGGATTTCTGTTCGTGCCGATTACGCTGGTGGCTTATATCGGGATTGCGCCAGAGAAAAACAATGCGGTCGCCGGGATCGTTAACTTCATGCGCAATATGGGAAGCAGCGTGGGAACGTCTTTGGTCACCACGTTGATTGCGCGGCGTTCGCAATTTCATCAGGCCAGGCTGGTGGAGAATATCAGGATCGACAATCCTAATTTTATGGATGCGGCTGACGGATTGAGTCAGTATCTCGCTAACTCCGGGGTGGGCAAGCCCGAGGCGCAGATCACGGCTTACGCCCGGATTTACCAATCCGTGCAAGCGCAGGCGGCAAGCCTGGCTTACATCGATACCTTTAAGGTTCTTGCCGTCGGGGCTGCGATAATGTTCTGTCTCGCTTTCTTTTTGAAGAAGAACGATCCTGGCGGCGGCGGAGTTAGGGTAGCAGAGTAAGTTATCAATCTGATGGAATGCGGGAGTGGCAAGAGGTGGGCATGATAAAGATCGTCACTATTGAACGGGAGTATGGATGCGGCGGCGGCGAAATCGCTCAACTGCTGGCCAAACAGCTTGGTTGGAAACTCTGGGACCAGTTGCTGACAGAGGAAATCGCCCGGCTTGCCGATTGTCCCAAGGCAGTGGTCGAGTGTCGAGAGGAGCGAACCGACCCGCTGTACTACCGACTCTTCAAGTCGTTTTTGCGTGGGAGTTATGAAGGAAGCCTCAATGCGCACAAGCTCAAACTGGTGGACAGCGAATGCATTTTGCAGTTTACAGAACGTGTGGTGCAGCACGCGGCGAACACCGGAAACTCTGTCATCGTCGGGAGGGGGTCGCAGCAGTTTCTCAGGAACCGGCAAGACACGATGCGTGTGTTTCTTTACGCTCCGAGAGAAGACAAAGTGCGGCGCCTGTTGGGCCGCGGCAAGAGCGAGGAGGAGGCAGAACAACTCGTGGATACCGTGGATCGGGAACGCGCCGACTTTATCCAGAAGTATTTCGGCGTGGAATGGCCGGACCGCGCTATTTACCACACGATGATCAATACTGCGATCGGCGATGAGGCTGTGCTCGACATGATCCTGGATTTCATGAAAGCGCTCGGCGCAAAAGTCACTGCCTGAGTCTGTGTTTTGAAACAGCCGAAGAAACCCTTTACTGGCTATGACGGTGACAGTCCAGTTTCAGGAACCTTCAAAGGGAGCCGCAGGAAAAACGTAGTGCCTTTTCCTGCCTCACTCTCGAACCAGATCTTCCCGTCGTGTTTTTTCACAATCACTGTGTGGGCCAAGGCTAAGCCTTGTCCTGTACCCTTGCCGACTTCTTTTGTGGTGAAGAAGGGTTCGAAAATCCTTGACCGAATCTTATCGGGCACTCCCGTCCCCGTGTCCCGGATCTGGACTTCCACCCAATCCGCGTCGCACTTTGTAGTGATCGTAATGGTGCCTTTGCCAGTAGAGCCGTTTTTTGTGGCGGTCGCGATAGCATGAGCGGCGTTGATCAGCAAATTCAGAATTACCTGGTTGAACTCGCCTGCCAGACAGAACACGGCGGGCAGTTTCTCGGCGAAGCGAGTCTGAACATCGGCCACATATTTCCATTCATTGCGGGCAACGGCGATGGTGGTTTCAATGGCATGGTTGATGTCGATGGCGCACTTGCCTTCAGCTCCAGGATGGGAAAATTCCTTCATGGCTCTAACGATTTTTGAAATCCGCTGTACCCCCTCGATGGCCTGTGCAATCGCCTGCGGAACCTCGCGGAGCAAGTAAACGGGATCCGCCTCCTCAGTGCGTTGCAGCAACTCGGAAATCGTATCTGGAGCGACACCTCCTGCGATGGACTCTTCACGAAGCCGCACGCACAGGCCCAGCATGTGGTCGAGGACAGGCCAGGTTTCCTTCAAAAATGTGGCGTTATCGCCGACGTATTGGGCGGGGGTGTTGATTTCGTGAGCTATGCCGGCAGCTAATTGTCCGATCGCCTCGAGCTTTTGGGCCTGACGCAGTTGCTCTTCCAGAGTCTTGTGTTCGGTTATGTCGGCCCCGGTGATGAGGAATCCAGTACCTCCGGTGAAGAGGTCGACGTTGATGATTGTCAGGCCAAGGAAACGCCTGTGGCCGTCTTTTTCAAACATCACATTCTCGCGCTTCTCCGACTTTTGAACGAGAAACCACGAATCGACTTCAGCGCCGCCTTGAGCGCAGAGCCAGCGGATCCCAGAGTCCGAAAGCGGTTTGCCAAGGACCGTATCGGCGGAAAGGCCGAACACGGTTGCGGCGGCCAGGTTCCAGCGCGTGATCTTGCCAACGCCGTCGGTACCGATCAGGATCGAGGGAACGGAACGGATGAAAAGCTCCGACTCGGCATGGGCGGTTCGAAGAGCGCCCTCGGCAAATTCGATTTCCCCCAGCATTTCGTTAAAGCCATCCACCAGCAGACCCACTTCGTCGGAGGCATACCGGGTTGCCCGGACGCCGAAGTTCTTTTGCCTGGAAATCGTCTTTGTTGTCTGGACCAGTTCAAGAATTGGTTTTGAGATGAGGCGCTTCAGCAGCACGGCCACCAGGAAAGCGGCTGCGGAAGAAGCGGCCATCAGAATCAGCACGAATACGACAAAGTGCCGCAGACGTGCCTGAATCTCTTGTAAGTCCGAGACGAGGTACACGGATCCAATTGATTCGCCGTCAAACATGAGGGCATTGCATTGGGTTACGTGGTCCTGTTCCAAGCGGCTGCCTTTCGGGGGCGGACGATCAGGGAGCTGGACCGCGGGCTGGGAGGGAGCACGACGATAGGAGGCAAAGGATGTTCCGTGGTGATCGTAGATGCGGGCTGCGACAATATGCGGTTCCGCTTGCAGGGCCTGAAGAACGAGATCAGCGCTCTTAGGATCGTTGTAGGTCAGGGCGGCCGCAACGTTGGCGCCGGTGATCTCTGCCAGACTGTTGAGATGTGCGGCAATGCTTTGGCGAAGGGTAATCACATCGTAGGTGAAAAAGAAGACGCAAGCGACCAGAAGGGCGGCGCTACTGGTGGTCATCATGGTCAAAATCAACTTGCGCGTCAGTGAGAGTTCGTGAAGGAACTTCATCGCTCGCCTCGAGCTGGGTGTGCAGACTTGACTGTCCGAGCTACCACCAGTAGCCGCGAACTGATCTTGAGCCCCACCGCGTTGGAAGCTTCAGGATCGATTTCCAGTTCAATCGTCGTATTGTTGAGCGCCAGATTAATCATTCCTCCGAGTGCAATAAACTGGCCGCTTTGCCCGACCGTGAGAACGCTCGAGCCTCGAAGTTCATTCAGCGTTTGCGCGATGCGCTCCCTGTCGGGAAAGCCGATGAACAAGACGTGGCAGGATTTAAACTCCGTAGAAGCATGCGGTCGACGGGCTTCCACGGGCCGGCCGTTGATCTTTTTCCCGGAGACTGCGAGCTCCAGCACATCACTGGTATGCTCATCGCCGATCACGCAGATCACAGCGGGATCGTCGGGGTTCCGGAATATTCCGGCGGGCCATTCCACGAATTTTGCGAAGTTGTACAGATAAGCGGCTTTCACCTGACTGGCCTCAACCGTCTGGGCCGGGGCCTGCAGTGCGAGACCTAAGCAGATGCCAAGGATCACAACCGCAGAGGTGGGAGCTCGTTTGCTGCTTGCAATTCTGCTAACGATCATCCGAATGCCGCAGAAAGTCCGCCGTAGAGTGTTGCAGGAATGCCCGCCTCCGTAGAAACGGCATTCGGAATGGCGCGGAGTCGGCATTTTCCGATGCTCACTGGAGGTGAAACGCGCGCGAGAGCTGTATGCGGAAGTCCCGGCCATTCTGCTGCACAATCGACCCCACGATTTCCGGTCCCACAGGATCGCTATACGGGCTATTGAAAACGTTATAGACGCTACCGGACAGGCGAAATCCTTTGCCGAATTCGCGGCTGCTGATACTTATGTTGGAAGTGACGTAACTGCTCACCTGCGTTCCCGCCACAGTCTTCCGGGAATCGGTGTATTGCAGCTCGAATCCAGTTGCAAATCTGCGCCGGGCAATCGGGATAGCGATGTTAACCTTTGCGAGTTGGGCGGGTGAATCCGCCAGTCCCAGGCCGGTCGATGGGTCCTCGGTCCTTTGCAGGGTGTAACTGACGTGCCCTTGAACGCCTGAGTGCATCTCTCCCCCTAATGCCAATTCCAAACCCCTGGTGTGCACGCTCTCCGAGTTGGTGAAGACCAACAAACCGGTATTGGCATCGGTTTGCTGGTTGATGAGGTCAGTGAATTGATTGGCAAAGCCGGAGGCGGAGATGCGGAAATTTGCGCCGATGTTTTGCTCCCAAACCAGTTCTTCGGTGCGTATGGTTTCGGGACTCAAGTGAGGGTTGGGTTCCAAACTTATATGGTCGCCATAGTAAAGCTCATAAATATTAGGAGGCCGAAATGCCTGACCATAGATCAGCTTGAATGTTGTGCGCTGCTTAGGGCTGTAGATGAGTGCGAGACGGGGGTTGGTGGTTCCACCGAAGGTCTGATACTGGTCGTGGCGCAAACCTGCGTACAGGATCAGGCCTTTGGCAATGGTGAACTCGTCTTGAACGTATACTGCCCATTCCCGTGAACTTCGTTGATCGTCCAGGACGGGCTGGAAAGGATTGAGATTATAGTTGGTCTGGTCCTGTCGCAGGTTATCGCGGAATTCCGCACCTATGGTTATCTTGTGCATTTGCCATAGGGTTTTCGTGATCCTGGCATTTACGCCAAGACAATCCCCACGGGATGCGTCTTCGTTGAGAACGTCGGTGTCGAAGCCGGCGACTGGCGAATAGACATAGACTCCATGGTAAAGAGCGCGGTCATAATAAACGCTGGCGTTGAACTCTGCGTCCTGAGAAATCGCGCGATTATAGCGCAGATCGAGATGACCGCTGGAATCGGTGGTTTCGCTGCGAGGGTCGTCGAAAACTTGCCCAAATGACGCAGTTGGTATGCTCTTCTGGCGGGTCGAAGCCAGCGCCTCCAGAGTGAAGTGACGGAAATGCAGGCTGCCGTAGAAGCTTCTCGATGAGTCACTATCCGCATTGTCGGCAATTCCGTTATTCGTCGCGGGGCTGTCAAATGCGGGGAAAAAAAGGTGAGCGGGGCCAGCGCTATCGTAGATCGTTCCGGAAAACAGCGCATCCACGCCGTGATAGGTGCCGCCGAGGGTAGAGCGTCCTTGGTAAGAGCCGAAACCGCCAGCTTCGAACGAGAGTTCAAGCCCAGCGGCGGTCTGGGCGCTTTTTGTAATTACATTAATGACGGCAAGAAACGCGCTGGCGCCATAGAGAGAGGAACTTGGGCCTCGGACGATCTCGATGCGCTCGATCAAGGCGACGTCGAGGGGAAACTCAGTGCCGATTTGCGCCGAGTTGTAGACGTTGTCGTTGAAGCGGTGCCCGTTGACGAGAAGCAGAACCTGGTCGTTATATCCACCGGGTCGGGAGAACCCTCGCACACCGACGTTGGTGTAGTTCCGGTCGTAGGTAACGTCGAACCCTCGAACACTTCGCAGAGCATCGGCCAAGGTCCGGTAGCCGAACTGGCGAATCTGGTCGGCGGTGATGACGGTCACCGAGGACGGCGCCTCACGGTCGTCTTGCAGGTACATCGACGCGCTATAGACCTGCACGCTTTTGAGTTCCTCCAGGCTTAGCTCCATGACGTCTTTGGTCTGACCGAGTGCCCCTTCGAGGGCGGCCAGTAACATCCAGGGAAGCAGCGCGATGCAATAAGTCTGTCTGCCGGCTGACACGTTGAGGGCTCACTATCTGCCTATTTATCCATCGGCAAGGATGCACAGAGTCTTGACCAGGACTCGCGTCTTGCAGGTCCGGATATGGACCGGCGGCGGCTCGATGGAGCTTCCCGGAAGACCTCGATTTACGGCAACTTCCTACGAAGCGCCCTTGACGTAGGCCAGGGTGGTTATGGGCATCGAGACAGTCGCGTTCCCCGTGACGGCACGGCGGGCGTGAAAGTTCTTGAGCTTGACCATGAGCGGCGGAGTGACTTCCTGACCTTTGGCGACGAGCAATGCTCCATCACAGGTGCGGATTTCTTCCTGGATGATCATGCCGGGTGAAAGCTCGTCCATCCGGCATTTTCGTATTTCGCCGTTTTCAGCATTCGGATCCAATGTCACCAGGGCCTCGAAGAACTCCGGACTGAAACTCTTGTTTTGGCTAGCCAACCGGTGAGCCGCTTCGGTTCGCGAGGCCCCTTTATGGATGAGCTGTTCATAGGCCAAAGTTAGGCGAAGGATTTCCGCCCCCAGCCGCATGTCCGAACGTTCGGCGGCCTCGTCCTCGCGGATAGGGCGGTTCTGGTGCTCGATCATCCAGGCAATCGGCTCCAGCCGCGGGATTTTCGACAATAGACCATAGGCGACACTGGGATGGGCGTCATATTGTGCCTGCTCGTTGGCGGAGAGCTTTTCACCGCTGTACACGGCTTCGATCGTCTCGGAAGCCAGAGTCACGCATCCCAGCTGGGACATCATGGCGGCGACCTCGTATTGCCAGGGATTACCGAGCTTCATCGAGGTGACGATGTGGTGAATGTATCGGCGCGCACGCTCGGCGCGGCTGAATGCGGCTGGATTCACCAGGCTGAGCACGTCGGTCAGCACTTGAATGGTGCCGCTTAGAGTTTGTTCCAACAGTTGTTTTTCGGCGGTCACTAGCCGGTGTTGCACCAGGGCCGCGGTCAGGGTCTTCGCCATCAGTTCCTTGCTGCAGGGTTTGGTTAGGAAGCGGAAGATGTTGCCCTCGTTGATAGCGTCGATAGCCATCTCAATGTCGGCATTCCCGGTAAGCATGACGCGGGTGGTGTCGGGCGATTGGGCCTTGATGCCGCACAGAAACTGAATGCCATCCATCCCGGGCATACGCATGTCGGAAACCACGACTGCATAGGGGCCGTTTTCAACTGTGAGCTTCAGAGCTTGCTCCCCGCCTATGGCGGTCTCAAGCCGAAACTCGCGGCTCAAACTGCGCCGATAGCCGTCGAGGATGTTGCTGTCGTCGTCCACGAAAAGGACTCTTTCAGCCATGGCATTCCGCCCTTTCGTTTTTCATCGATTTCCTGATGTCATATCTGAGCGACAGTGAGTCCATCCAGCACTTTTCGCTGCTCCAGACTCTCCGCAATTCGGGCGGATTGGCGGAGGCAGAATCGTCTCAAGCTACCTATCGGTGTCCGCCGCCTTTTGCTTTAAGGGGAGAGCGCTTGACTCTTCGCGAATTGCTCTAAAGTCTGCCCGAGCGCCAGGAACTTGGGAACCAACACACGGACCTTATCGGGAATGTCCCGGCGTTGATGGAAAGTATTGAGACGGATAATAAGCGGATAGGTGACTTCCTGGCCGGGACCAGCGAGGAGCGTATCGACCTTCGTGCGAATTTCTTCATCAAGGATCATTCCGGCGGATAGGTCGGAGATGCGCACCTCTTGTAGTCCCCATTTGCTGGTTTCGTGCCGAAGGCTGTCCAGCGCCAGCACATTTTCGGGATCAAACTGGGGATCTTTCTGCAGCTGTAACAGAGCTTCGGTGTCGCCATGTCCCCGAATCTTGAGGTCATCAAAAGCGATCGCCAAGCGGAGGATGTCGACACCGATTCTCAGGCTGGGCGGTACCTGCGCGTCGGGGATGGCTGCGCCGAAACGCTGCTGCCCTATAATCCACGCGATGCAGTCCAGCCGCGGAATATTGCTCAGCAGGTTTCGGGCCAAACTCGGGTGCATGTCAAAGGATGTCCGTTGTTCGGGGGACAACTCTTTCCCGGAATAGGCTGCCTCAATGACGTCAGGGGAAAGCGTAATGCATCCCAGCTGCGACAGCATGGCGGCGATCTCATACTGCCATGGAGGATCCAATCCCAGCTCGACGACCATATGCCGCATGTACCGCCGGATACGCATCGCTCTGCTAAATGCGGCTGGACTGGCGAGACTGAGAACGTCGGCAAGAACCTTGACCGTGCCCATCAGAGTGTTCTCCAGCAGCTCTTTCTCGGCGGTGATCATGCGATACTGCATGAGGCAGGTGGTTAGAGCTTTCTTAAGAACATCGGCTCCGCAAGGCTTGGTTAAGAAGCGAAAGATGTGCCCCTCGTTGATGGCCCCGATCGCATTCGGCAGGTCGGCATAGCCGGTGAGCATGACGCGGACTGTGTTAGGCGAAAGGATGCTGATGCGGGAAAGGAACTGTACGCCGTCCATGCGCGGCATGCGCATGTCGGACACCACGACGGCGTAAGGCCCACTGTTCGCGATAAAGATCAGGGCTTCCTGACCGCTGGCGGCGGTGTCGGAATGGAATTCCTTGCCGAGCACGCGCTGGTAACCCTGCAGCACAGCGGGTTCGTCATCCACAAACAGGATTTTTTCGTTCACCAGTACCTCCTTTGGACGCTGCGACCATCTGCTCTTCGTGGAAACTGCGCCAGCTAGCTTCTCTTTCGCGCAGCCCGAGGCGATCGAGGTAGTCCATGTCAAGCTCGATATTGCGGACCACAGGGGAAGGATCCGTCATGCCGACGATGGCATCGGCGGCGTGGACCGCCGTCAACGAGGAAAACTGGGTCTCCGCCGCCTCGGCGGGGCAGTGGTGAAAGGCGACTGCATGTACCAGAGGAACGGGAAGGCCCCAGATGCTCATCAAGTACGCGCCCACTTGGGCGTGCGTGCAACCCAGATGCTCGAGTTCGAGAGCCAGGATGGAGCCCTGATTGATCTCAAGAATGTGACGGTACTCGCGGGGCATCTCAGCGAGAAGAACGACCTGGCCGACATCGTGCAGCAATCCTGCCGTAAAACTCTCTTCCGCCACAGCCTTGGTGCGACTCTCCGAACTGGCGATATGCCGCGCGAGGGACGCCACCGCGACACTGTGGTCCCAAAGCGCGGGGAGATAGGCGGCGATTTCGGAGTTGCCGTCGAACTGTGAGAAGACGTGAACCGACAAGACCAGCGTGCGCACGGTCTCTGTTCCTATCAAAGACACCGCCTGGAGCAGGCCGGACACACGTCCTCGCGCGCCGATGAAGGCGGAATTCGCCAATTGCAGAATCTTGGCTGCCATTGCGACATCCTTTGCAATGATCCGTTCGATTTGAGCAAGGGAGGGGTCTTGCGAACGCAGCGCTTCCGTGATTTCACCGTACAGTGTCGGCAGGCTCGGGATCGAACGCAGGCTGGAGACGATGGTCTGCAACGCTGGATTGGAGAGCAAATCGCGCATGGCGAACGTTTGGCCGAGCCGCAGCACCAGCTCCTGGGGATCGCAAGGTTTCGACAAGAATTGATGAGCTGGCGCTATGGAGCGGAGAACTGCCTCCCGGCTTGACTGCCCCGAGAGGACGAAACGGACGACTTTCGGATGACGCTCTTTTACCTGTTCCAACAGTTGTGCGCCGTCCATCTGGGGCATCCGCATATCGGAAACGATGGCGTCATAGTGCCCCTCGTCCATGGTTTGGAGGGCGGTAATCGGGTTGTCCACGAAATGCATGTCCCACTCCTGCCGCATCCCGTGCAAGGCCCGCCGGAGGCCATTGAGGACCAGATCTTCATCGTCGACAAAAAGAATTCGCTTGGGCATCAATTCTCCTTCGCGGAGTCGACCGTGGATATAGGGAGGTCGAGAAAGAAGGTGGTACCGAAGCCCATCTCCGTCTCGAACCAGATTTTGCCGGCGTGTTTCTGGACAACGACAGCGTGGGCGAGGGAGAGGCCCTGCCCGGTTCCTTTGCCTACCGGTTTGGTGGTGAAAAAGGGGTCAAACACCCGGTTACGGATTGCTTCGGGAATTCCAGCGCCCGTGTCCGATACCGAGACTTCCGCGTATTCGCCACGCTTGCGGGTGCGAATCGTAATCCGCCCCAGTTCCCCCTGGGCTACAGTCTCCTTGATGGAGTGCGCGGCGTTCACGAGCAAGTTCAGAATGACCTGGTTGATATCGCCTGGATAACAAACGATGGGAGGCAGAGTCTCATCGAAATCGGTGACAATTTCAGCCACATGTTTCCACTCGCTGCCGGCCACAGTGATGGTGGACTCAATGGCCCGGCTAAGATCGGTGGTGGTCTTCTCAGCGGAATCAGGGTGGGAGAATTCCTTCATGGCGCGAACTATCTTGGCCACCCGGCGGACTCCATCCAGGCTCTGGTCGATGGCGCGAGGCATTTCGGCGACAATAAATTCCAGATCGCAGTTTCGTTCAGCTTGTTCGAGTGTGGCGACGACGTCCGGCGGCAAGGCTGCTGCGGCATTGTGGATCGCGGTACGGTACAAATCCAACAATTCGCCGGCGGCCTTCCAGGAATCACGCAGGAACGTGAGGTTATCGGTTACAAACTGCGTCGGGGTGTTGATTTCGTGGGCGATGCCGGCGGCCAACTGGCCAATGCCTTCGAGTTTCTGCGCCTGGCGAAGCTGGCTTTCGAGCGCGTTGCGGTCGGTGATGTCGCGCACGAAGGACAAGACGTATTCCTGGCCTTCAAGCTGCAAATAGTTCGCTGTCACCTCGACCGGAAAGACCCGCCCGTTTTTGGTTTTCTCCACGGTTTCAAGGGTCATGGAGCCCCGCGTCTTGATTTCGTTCCAGAATGCTAACCACGTTTCCTTGGGGAAGAGGGGAGCGATATCCGGAATGGACAGAGCGAGAAGTTCGTCACGGGAACGTTCGGCAGAGCGGCAAGCCTTGGCGTTGACGTAGAGGATGCGGCTTTCCGGGTTCAGCCGAAATATCGCGTCCGAGGCATGCTCGATCGCAAATTGGGTCAGGCGCAGATCCGTTTCCGCACGCTTGCGCTCGCTGATATCGCGGCCGAAAGCGAAACAGTATTCCTGTCCGTCGAACTCCAGATAGTTTGCGGTCACCTCAACCGGGAAAAGATGGCCCTGTTTGCTGACGTGCTTGCTTTCAAAAGTCATCGAGCCCTGGGTTTTGAGTTGCTCCCAAAATGTGCGCCAAGCTTCTCGTGGGAAAAGCGGATTTACTTGGGAAATCGACATGGAGAGAAGCTCTTCGCGGGAACGTCCCACAGCCAGACAGGACGCTTGGTTCACAAATACGATACGGCCCTCTGCGTCCACCCAGTGGACAGCATCCGAGGCGTGTTCCACCGAGAATTGGGTCAGCCGCAACTCTTTCTCCGCCCGCCTGCGTTCGGTGATGTCCTCCTTGATGGCGAGGAAATGAGTAATTGCGCCTGCTGAGTCCGTAATCGGCCTGATCGTGGTCGCTTCCCAAAAAATCTCGCCATTCTTCTTCCTGTTGCAAAACTCACCGTGCCATTCGCGACCCTGGGTAATGGTGGACCACAGGTCGCGGTAAAGATCGGGGGAGCATCTTCCGGACTTCAGGAAGCGCGAATTCTTGCCTAGGACCTCCTCAGGGCTATATCCGGTGCTTTCTGTGAATTTGAGATTTACGTAGCTGATGTCGCCTTGCGGGTCGGTGATGACGACCGAAACGGGACTCTGCTCAACGGCCGTAGACAGTTGATGGAGTGTGTCCTGGTTCCGTTTCCGCTCGGTAATGTCGCGGAAAGTCCATATCCGCCCGTAATAAATACCGTTCGTGTCGATCACGGGAGAGGAATAGCGGTCCAGAATCGTTCCGTCCTTAAACTCGATTTCGTCGCGGCTGGTCTCGTCAGGATGTTTGTAAAAGTGGTTGACCTTGGCCAGGAAGGAGTCGGGATCCTTGAGAAGCGTTACGACATAGCGGAGCATGTTCCGGTCATTTTTGTCGGCCAATTTGTCAGGAGGAATATGGAACAGTTCGCCGAGGCGCCGATTGTGCATCAGCCTTTGTCCGCGTCCGTCTACAACCAAGATGCCGTCGACGGTGGAGTTCGCCTGCGCCTCCAGCAACGCGGTCTTTGACTGTAGTTCTAACTCGGCCCGCTTACGACGCGTGATATCGCTGAGCATTCCGTCGGCACATAGAACTCCATTTTCCTTGCGCGTGCCCGTGGCGCGGTCGTGGACCCAGATCCAAGTCCCATCTTTTCGGCGAATGCGATATTCCTCGTCCAATGCGCTCTGGTTCTCAAAAAGAGCACAATAGGCCTGATTGACGCGGCCAAAATCCTCGGGGTGGATGCGTCCCAGCCAACGTTCAGCGCAGAGGCAGATTTCTTGCTTCGTGTATCCGAATACAGCTTCCACCTTCGGACTGATGTAGATCGTCCGACCGTGGCGGTCCGACGTCCAGGCCACATCCGGGATACTTCCCAATATTCTGCGGAACTTCTCCTCGCTCTGGCGAACAACATCTTGGGCCTGCTTGATCTCGGTCAGATCCTGAAGAGTGACCACATAGGCAATCAGGCCCGACGGCTGGGGCAGAGGATGCACCCAGTATTCGGCGGGGAAACTTGTTCCATCCTTCCGCCAAAGTAACTCTGCCGTGACGTGAGTCGCCTGATGATAGTCCAGCGCATTGCGAAGGGCGCACTCCTTCTCCGAATGCTTCGTTCGATCAGGCGGATTGTGGAGCAACTCGTGAAGATTTCTTCCAATCAGTTCATCAGCCCGATAGCCGATCATCTTCAGGAGAGCATCGTTGCAGAACATCGCCTTGCCGCCGGTATCCAGACCGCAGATACCCTCAATGATGGCATTCAGGATCAGACCTAGTTCCGCATTTAACTCCTGGGGGGAACTGTTCAGCAGTTGGCTCAGTGGCATGGTGGATAGGTCCGCACCTCCTATATCGACGAAACCCCGTCATGAGTTGAATGACGCAGCGTCTTCCCGGAATTACTATGGTCTGCCATTGGAGGGAGTGAGTCAGGGGGAGAGGGCTACGTTTAGCAACCGAGAGGAAGTAGCTGTCGGATTGCGCCTGACCTTGCGCGGGATTGAATGGCGCGCGGCACGGCGGCTGAATGTTGGGCAGTAAGCGGCCCACGTTGTATTCTCGGAGCGTGCTCCGTTTGCCTGCGCCTCATCGGTCGCCAACTCCCGGATTGTTCCTGGGGCTGATTATTACCCTGGCGGCCGTGGTTGTTTACTCGGGATACATCACGCGGCAGATTTCCGGCTTGCGCGAACTGCAGAACAATCTTGTGGACCGCAATCGGAAAGACTCTCTGCAATTGCTGCGCATCCAGAACGATTTGAACTCCCTTGCGCTGGCCATGCGCGACATGCTGGACAACGATGAGCCCTATCCCCTGACCGCGTGGTCGGCGCAGTTTCAGCGTGTGCGGACCGATCTGGACGACGCGTTGCGCCGCGAACAGCAGGTTGCCCCGGTGAGTCGCACTCCCGATCAAAAGCAATACCTGGAGAACTCGGTTGCGCAATTCTGGGATGGCGTGGATCGAACCTTTGCGCTGGCGCAAGGCGCTAATCAGGCGGAAGCCAGGACGCAGATTCGAATCTCGCTGCGAGCCCGGCAGGAAGCGTTGAGCACGGCGGTGTCCCGGCTGCTGGTACAGAACAATGAAAGCGAAGAGCAAGCCGTGGCCCGCATCGCGCAAATTTATGACCGTGTTCAGCGGCAGGTGTATCTGTTTCTGACCGCTACTCTGATTGCGATTCTCTGTACCAGCCTTTATCTGATCCGGTCGAACCGGCGATTGTTCGCACAACTAGCGACGCTTTCTGAACAGCGTAGCGAGTTGGCCCAGAAGCTCATTTCAACCCAGGAATCGACTTTGCGTCACATTTCGCGCGAATTGCACGATGAGTTCGGGCAGATTCTGACCGCCGTGGGAGTTATGCTGACTCGCGCCGGCAATCAGGCGCCCGAGAAATCGGAGCTGCGCAGCGAACTGCGGGAAGTCTGTGAGATTACCCAAAGCGCGCTCGACAAAGTGCGCAGCCTTTCGCAGGCGCTGCATCCCGTGATGCTCGAGGAAACTGGACTGGAGAGCACGCTCGACTGGTATTTGCCGGTGGTGGAAAGGCAAGCCGGCATTCGCGTATTCTATGAAAAATCGGGCGAACCTTTTCCCGTGGATGGAAACGCCGCCATTCATGTGTATCGGGTGGTGCAGGAAGCTTTGAATAACCTGACCCGGCATTCGGGAGCCCAGCAAGCCTGGGTACGGCTCCGCTTTCTGCCGCAGGCTTTGGAAGTCGAAGTAGAGGATCACGGCAAGGGTTTTGACGTGCGGTCTGCAACCCAGGGTATTGGACTGGTGGCGATGCGCGAACGCGCGGAACTGCTGGGCAGCACCGTCCAATTTTTGCCGCCCGCTGAGAGCGAAAGCGGAACGCTGGTTCGATTACGAGTCGCAAGGGAGAAGCTAGACGCTTGATTCCGATGCCCGATAAAATTTCAGTTTTGCTGGTTGACGACCATACCCTGGTGCGGCGGGGATTCCGGCGCATTCTGGAAGATGAGCCGGACATCGTGGTTGCCGGGGAAGCGGGTGATGGCCCTTCAGCGGTAATACTGGCAGATGAGCTGCATCCCAAAGTGATTGTCATGGATTGCGCCATGCCCGGGATGAGTGGCTTGGAAGCTACGCGTCAGATTATTCGAAAAAATCCACAAGCATTGGTGCTCATGCTCAGCATGCATCCAGAGGAAACTCTGGTACGGCAGGCGCTCGATGCCGGAGCGCGGGGATACGTCCTGAAAAATGCCGTGGACCTGGAGTTGGGCGCGGCGATCCGGCGAGTAGCGAATGGCGAATCCGTGCTGGATTCCCAACTCAAGCGCCCGACGGCGCTTCGAGGCGGGCGTCACGCGAGCCTTACACCGCGCGAACTTGAAGTCCTGCAGATGATCGTGGATGGCAAATCCAACAAGGAGATTGCGGCCGTGCTCGACCTCAGCGCCAACACTGTCGCCGTCCATCGCGCCAATATGATGGACGCATTGGGAGCCCACAAGACCGCCGAACTGGTCGTCTACGCGATCCGGAACGGGCTGGTTACTCTTCCGTGAAAAGCTTTGCGGTGGATCGCGGTGCGGTGAACCGGCGAACTTTTCTCTGGGGCATGGCAGGCCTGGCGTCCACATTAAGTTTGCGGCTGGATGCCGCTGCTCCTCCAATCGAACCCGGTTTCCGTCTGGTGGATGTAACGGCTCCGTCGGGAATTCGTTTTCGCCACAATAGCGGAGCCTATGGCGGTAAGTTGTTGCCGGAGACGCTCGGCGCCGGGTGCGCGTTTCTCGACTACGATCGCGACGGCTGGCAGGACATTCTGCTGGTAAACGGCCGCGATTGGTTTGGTCACAAAGGATTGTCCGGGCGCAACGGCGTGCTCAATTCGGATCCGAGCACGCTGAAGCTCTACCGCAATAATCGTAACGGCACGTTCTCCGACGTGACGCGCAGCGCCGGGCTCAATATCGAAATGTACGGTATGGGAGTTGCGGTCGGAGATTACGACAACGACGGCTTCCCCGACATATTGATTACTTGCGTCGGGCAGAACCGGCTATTCAAAAACACCGGCAAGGGAACATTCATCGATGTTACTAAGTTGAGTGGGCTGGACGGCCGGCAGGCTATGAGTACGTCCGCTTTGTGGTTTGATTTCGACCGTGATGGGTTGCTGGACCTGTTCGTCTGTAACTACGTCAAGTGGTCTCCCGAACACGATGTGTTTTGCAGCCTCGACGGCAAACACAAGTCTTATTGCACGCCCGAGGCCTATCGCGGAGAAACCTGCTGGTTATTTCACAATCGCGGCAATGGAACCTTTGAAGATGTCACCGCCACGAGCGGAATTTTCGACAGCAGTTCGAAGTCTTTGGGAGTGGCCCTGCTCGATTACGACCACGACGGCTGGCCAGATTTACTAGTCACCAATGATACGCAGCCCAATAAACTTTATCGGAATCAACGCAAAGGCACGTTTAAGGATGTAGCCGTAGATGCAGGCATCGCCTTTTCGGCGGAGGGAAGAGCGCGCGCGGGCATGGGAGTGGATGTGGCCGACTTCGACAATTCCGGAAACCCAGGAGTGGCAATTACGAATTTCGATAACGAGATGATGGGTCTCTACCGGCTTTCCGATGGCGGCAATTACATTGATGTGGCCACGCGGAGTGGAGTCGGACTGGCGTCGAAGGATAAATTGGGATTCGGATGCGTGTTTTTCGATGCCGATCTCGATGGCACTCTCGATCTGGCAGTTGTGAATGGGCATATCGACGACACCGTGCGCAATGTCAGCGGCGTCGGCTACGCGCAGCCTCCGCAGCTTTTTCTCAATACCGGAAAGGGCACGTTTCTCGACGTGGCCGCTGGAGTTGGTGGAGGTTTCAGCCAACCCAAGGTAGGACGAGGGCTTGCCTACGGCGATTTCGATCGGGACGGAGATATCGATTTGCTGATTACGACCAACAACGGTCCTGCCTATCTCTACCGCAACGACCAGATTGCCAAGAACCGAAGTATTCGGTTTCGCCTGGTAGGAACGCAGTCCAATCGCGATGCCATTGGAGCTTCTCTGAAGATCTTTCACGGCAGCTCGATCCAATCGCGTCTGGTGAAGGGCGGCTCGAGTTATCTGTCGCAGTCGGAACTGCCCGTAACTTTTGGAGTAGGAAAGCGGGACAAGATCGATCGTCTGGTGATTGAATGGCCCAGTGGAAAAACGGAGGAATATAAGAACCTGAGCGCGGGCCGATCCTATGATTGCGTGGAATCAAAAGGGATTGCCGCCCAGGCGGGATTTTAGAAAGCGTCGCACTGTATGGGGTGAATGTTGTGTTGGAAAGTGAACACCGATAATCGGACAAATTGTTTGTGACAAACTATGTACGTAAAGAGAATGCTGCTGGGAGCGGGCATAAAGCAGTTCTGATTTTTGGCGCGGCCCGGCTGTGGAGGCAGTTCTCCTATCTTCCTGTTGTTCCAGCAGTGACCGTTTGAGACGCGTGCGATCTCTGGGATCGCCGTCTCTTAGGGCGTTTATTTTGTTTTTTCCTGGAACCAACCAACAGATTCCTTCCTAAAATTATTCCTGGAGCGGACCAGCCGGGTGGGGCCGCCACTGCCCGTAAAAAGCCGTTATTTCGCTGGCCTGCCCACGGGAGATCTCGACCCGCGCTCAGTATTCTTGAACTGGATGCCCCATCCGAACAGCAGCAGCCGACGATGGATCACGTCCAGGCAATGATGGAAGAACATCGTGAGAAGAAGTGAGCAGCGGGCTTCTGAGACGAAGATCTTCGCGAGGCTTCGTCGCTGGTGACATTCATAGACGACGGGGTTGTTGGTAATAATCGGACAGTTTCACGATGCACCCTACAGCCGTTCGCTGCGCACGGAGGGCGTAGCCGCGATGCCCGGAAATTGCGGTTCTTCGCCCGCGGCAATGCTCCATCCTGTTGTCGCAGGTAAGAGGCCATTGCCCACTTGCACATGCCAGTTTGCACCGCCGTGGCCGGCTACGTAGAGCGCCAGCTCTAGCCGGGTCCAGACTCCCAGCTTGTCAAACGCCGTGCGCAGGTAATTCTTCACCACTTGCTCGCTGGTTGTGAGTACGCTGGCAATATCCTTGTTCGTAAGACCCTGCCACACCAGGGTCGCGACTTGAATCTCTTTGGCGGTTAGCCGATCACGGGGTTGCATGGTTGCACCTGCTCCTTGATGAACATCGCGGTCGCTAGTTTCACTCGCTTCCGGCCTTCTTTGATTCCAGCGCGCAGAAACAGCGTGCGCAGATGCTGCTTCACGGTTCGCGGGCTGATGTTTAAGTGGCTCGCGATTTCCTTGTTACTGCATCCCTGTACCAGCAGACGCAGCACCTGCTGGTCGCGGGGCGTGATTTTGATTTCATTTAGGTTAATCATCGGCTTTTCGTCCTGCTCCTTCGGTTCAGTCTTGGGGTCGCGACCCGCCTAAGCCTATGCAAGTTGTTCGCCAACTATTCGCCGCCAAATAACGCTGTTAAGAATCAGATAGTTAACTATAGAACTTCTATTTTTCTTCGCCTTTTGTTAGGCAGATCTCATGAACGGGCGCCACAGTGGCATCCCCAAACAGGAATGTCTCCCCAAAAAAGGTTTCCCGTTTTTCTTGGTTTCAGTCTGCCGGACTTGCACTACAATAGGTGTAGTCTGAGTTGTCTCTCCCCCCCGATAAGCATGCCCCCTAATCGGCACAAAGTGATCCTGGACGAACAAGCTTTCCAAGGCCTGTTGGCCGCCGCTTTCATCGTTCAGGAATATAACGGTCGGGAAAATGTGTGGCTGAAATATGGCCGGAAAAATGGCGATCCACCGAGCAGCGACTGGCTGAGTAGGCCGGCGCCCATTACCGAACCGCAGAATGACAATCGGCCGGCCGAAGGAGCGCTGGGCGAGAGCGGCCCAGACGAGTTTCGTCCCGGCGAACGGTTGCAGCGCAATTGGGCTTCGATGTGGCTGCTGAGCAAGGAGAAGGATGTGTGGCCCGTGCATTCTTCTGGGACTGGCGAAAGTGCCCAGGAGGATGTTTCCAGTCTCGCAATTACCGGCGGGCTGGAGTCTGGCTTGGCGTCCGATTCGGAGAATCCCGGAATCGCCCGCCCGGCGGATGCGGAAGGCGAATCGACAGCGACAATGGATGAGATGACCGACCAACCGACCCAACACGGCTTCACGCACGAAGACTCGGATCTGGCTGTCCCTACGCACCAGTTGTCCGCGAACGATGATTCTTTCCCGATCGAAGCAAGCACGGAGGAATCGGCGGAACCGACCTTCGAAGATAACGATGACGGAGGTTCCGGCAATCATTCTTTCGGCAATCGCTCCTTGATGCGGCACCTAGCGGATCTGCGTGTGACGCTGCGCTTCCACCGGTCCAATCTCTATCTAGTCGCGGCTGTCTTCGTGGCCGCGCTGGCCCTGTTTTGGCCGGCAGCAGGCTCGACGCGACGAGCCGCTCTCACCCCATGGGAAAGGGCGCTAGTGATGCTGGGGCTAGCCGAGGCTCCTGAGCCTGCTGTCCGTCTTCAGGGAGATCCCTCCATTGAGGTGTGGATCGATCCGCACACCGCTCTCTATTATTGTCCCGGCGAAGAACAGTACGGAAAGACCGCCGACGGCCGCTTCAGCAGTCAGCGCGAGGCGCAGATGGATCGTTTCGAACCGGCCGGCCGCAGCACCTGCGAATAGGTTGGCACCCCGAACCAGAGTCACTTCGGCATCGCAACCGTTAGACGTTGCAGAGCGGACACATCTGGTCCGCTAAGGCGACCCGGCGCCCGCCCATTCCCAAGCGCCACGGATAAGCATTAGATTCCGGTACATTGACTTGGTGGCATTGATTTGTTCCAATCAGGCATTCGGTGATCATCATGTATCCACGACTCGCTTTTCTTTCCATCGCTGCCACCATCGCAGTGGTTCTGGTGTCGAACAGTGTTCCGCCGGCGCTCGCCCAAGAAAACAATGCGAAGAAGAACGCGTCGCATCAAGCCGACAAGACCGGTGGAGCTGGCGATGTAGCACGCGGCAAGTATCTCGTCGAGAGCGTGGCCATTTGCGGACAGTGCCACACTCCGCGTGACAGCAACGGAAATCTGGACCGCACGCGATGGCTGCAGGGTGCGCCCGTCCCCTGGCTGCCGGCGAAGCCCGACACGGACTGGCCCCTCAGCGCGCCGCGCATCGGCGGCACTCCCCCGGCGGATGACGCCGACATGGTTAAACTGCTGACAACGGGCATCTGGACCAATGGCAACCGTCTGCGTTTTCCCATGCCCCAGTTCCGCATGGAGCGCAACGATGCGGAAGCGGTCGTTGCCTATCTAAAGTCAGTCACCGCGAGTCAGTGATTCTGTAGCGCTCGGCTTCAGAAGCTCGGGTGAGACAACCATAAAGACAGCGGAGCCAGGTGGACATGCTAAACTAATGGCAAAACCAAGGCCGGAGAGGTGGCCGAGAGGCTGAAGGCGGCGGTTTGCTAAACCGTTATAGGGTCTAACAACTCTATCGAGGGTTCGAATCCCTCCCTCTCCGCCAGATTCTTTGAATGCAGGCACTTTCGGATACCACGCCTTTTCTACTCCACTCAAAAGCCCCGTCCGAAAAAGAACAAACAGAGAACAGAATGCTCGATTCCGCCACATCCAGCCTAACCGAGAACCATATGTTCCGGGTGACAGGAGTTGAACCGGAACCAGATGTCGTCGGTTTCATTCGAAGCAGACCTCAATGAGCTAGTTCCCTGTGCTATGTGTCCCCACTCCGAAACGTCCACCGTTGCCGTCGTTGGAAAAACTAAAGGCAAGGTAGCGGCACCGCTGGTAAGGAGCCATGTATATTTCATGGAGACGGAGTGAAGATGGGCACTGCAGCATCATTTTCGATCTTCTGCACCGTTCGTTGTTCAGCCTTAGATCAAATTTTCCCTCAGCAACAGCCGGTCTGCCATGGATTATCTGAGCTGGAATAACAGCATCGGAGCAAGATTCTTTACACCGGAGCTCAGGGACCGACGTGTCTATTTGTACGTAACTGCAGATCTCATTCGAGAGATCGGTAAACCGAGCGGCGCAGGCATGGCCGATTTTTTGGTCGCTGTAAAGCGCGGACCTGACTGGGTGTCCTACGGAAAGGTATGCGAACGCGCGGATCAATGTGTTGTGGGTTGGCGGCGGCGCAAACTGCAATATCCGCCGTACCTTGCTTATTTGGGCCTTTTTGCATTGGCAGCGGGTCTCCGGGGCGACTTTGCGGGCAACGCTTATTATCCGAGGCTGCGCAAGTTGCTCGGTGAGACTCCCACGTCAGGCACATATCGCGGGTTCTCCACAATGCGGAATTTATGGGAGGACCTCGAAAATTGGAGCCAGCGGGATATGCGCGGCAGTCTGGGAATATTCCAGGCCCGCGTGACGAGCAGGTTCATTCACGTCGGAATTCCGATCTCCCAGACGATTCTCAGCGAGCATGAGCGACTCGCACTGAAGACAGGTTTGCCGCCGACCACGGTTTGAGCGTGCGGCCCAAGGAGTTGGACATTTTCTTTTCTTGTCTTGATTCCGGCGGTAAGGCCGGATACTAGCAAGCTGCCGGTACGCTGGAACGCCACGATTTGACCGAGGATTTTAGTGAATCCTCCCGTTGCCTGTACGTACATTCCGGGCTCGGAAGGGATGCTTCCACTGGCTGCCACGGCCAATATTATGATCGATGGAAACGCGATACTCCGCTGCATGTTTCCTCCGTGGGGGAACTCTACACCGCTCAGGTTGAAGGTGACAAGAAAGACCTGCGGGTGTTAGCGGCGCGGTTTGAAAAAGGCACTTTCCCGCCACTTCTGACCTGCAAATCTCAAACTTATATACATCCACAGTACTGCGTTTCCTGATCTGCGCGGTAAATCAAACTCGTATACATGGCAGCTGGTAACACCACCATGCCGCTGCGCCAATTCTGGTTTTCCCTGTCGCCATCTCGATCCCGAAATCAGCCACGACGAGTAGAAATGTTGAAAGTTTGAGCGCTCTCCGCAAACCCTATTTCTGGCTTGCTGGGTCAATTCTCCCCCCTTTGGGTACCGGTAACCCTCCTGCAATTGCTTGGGGGCTTTCCTGTGCCCTGTGGGAACAGTTCTGGGAATCCAACTTGGTCGTCGCTTTCCCGCAGTTTCTCGTTCTCCGCATAGCAAATTTGGCGTGGGGCAGGAACTCGGTAGAGTTCTCGCCCTCTTCCAAGATTGCAACTTCAACCGTTCAGTTCCAAGATGCAAGCGCTAAGACTCAAGCTTTAAGCGCTAAGGTCAAAAATGGGGGTCAGTAACAAGAGATATATGGTTATTACTGAGTATGAAGTGCTGTAGTGGTTGGTGTGCAGAATGAAATTCGTATAGAGCCCACGTGCAGTGATTGGAGTCGCCGGAAGCCTGAAGTCGCTATGGGAACAGTTGTTGGCTAAAGCAGCCTGTTAACCAGCTGGGTGATCGTATGCCGAGGCGTGTGGCGCAGCCACAATGAGACATCCCAACTGCTTGAAAACTGGTGCAGGACAGCTTAACATTGCCCAACTGCTCGCGGAGCGACCCAGACCCTTCGTGACGATCCGGCACGGGAGTAGAGCCGAGCGAAGCCCCGTAGGGTGACTGCGCCGTTAGAAACAGTACTGATATCAATACTTGTTTCGGAACACTCTTAATAGAAGCTCTCTATGGCCCCTGATAGCTCACCGCAAACACTGGAAATGGCCCACGTGTTGTTTCTCGACATCGTGGGGTTCTCTTTGCTGCCGATGAGCGAGGAACGGCGGATACTACGCGATCTTCAGAAAGCTGTCATGAGCACTTCTGATTTTGTTCGTGCGCAGCAAAAGAACCAGCTCATTTCGCTGCCCACCGGCGATGGCATGGCCCTGGTCTTCTTCGGCGATTTGGAATCCCCGGTGCGGTGTGCCCTGGAACTGAGCCGCACTCTGGCCGGGGTGGTCCCGCGAATCAACGTGCGCATGGGAGTGCACACTGGCCCCGTCTATCGTGTCGCGGACATTAATTTCAACAGCAATGTGGCGGGAGGCGGAATCAATGTGGCCCAACGGGTGATGGACTGTGGGGATGCCGGACACATTCTGGTTTCCAGCACCGCCGCGGAACTTCTCCGCCAAACCGGTAACTGGGCGGCCAACATGCATGACTTGGGCGAAGCAAACGTGAAGCATGGGAAAAAGCTCCGCCTGTGGAACCTCTACGGCCAAGGATATGGCAATCCAGCGATCCCGACAAAAGTGAAGGAACACAATCCGACGAATGCAAAGGAAAGTCCGGCAGTTGTGCAAGATAAGGACCGGAGTATTGGCAAAGCGCTCAGCCAGGAACACAACCCGGGCCACCAGTCAGCAATGGAGATGCGTTCGCTTCTGGAGCGAACTCCGGCAACTCCCCGCGTTGCACCTGCGCCGCCTCCAGCACCCGCCCCGGCTATCGCAAGCGAGGAAAGCGTCCCCAAGCTGCGCGAAGTTGTACTTTTGTATAAGCGCAATTCCGAACCCGACGAGCAAGTCCTCAGATTGCTTGAGGAACAACTGCGGAAGAGCGGCTATCCGGTTTTTGTCGACCGCCATCTGCAGGTTGGAATGGAGTGGGCGCGAGAGATTGAACGCCGGGTCAGCAATGCTTACGCGGTGATTCCGCTCCTTTCCGCGAAAGCGGTAAACAGCGAAATGCTGGCCCACGAGGTGCAGATCGCCCATGATTCAGCGCAGAAGACCGGAAGGCCGCTCATCCTGCCCGTCCGGATCGACTTCGACGGTGCCTTGCCGAGCCCGCTAGCCGCGATCCTGGATGGAATCCAGTACGCGCAATGGAAAGGGCCGCACGACAGCCAGTCCCTTCTCACTGAGATTGCGGAATCGCTGCAAGGCCATCCGAAATCAGTTCCTCGTCGAGTCTCACTCGAGACAGTCGGCGGTGCGGTTCCAGTGGACTCGCGCTTCTATATCGTTCGTCCCACGGACGAAGAGTTCTATCAGGCGTTGGAGAGAAAAGACAGCATAATCCTGGTCAAGGGAGCCCGGCAGATGGGCAAGAGTTCCCTGATGGCGCGCGGCCTGCAGGAAATGCGCAAGGCCGGGTCCAAAGTGATTCTCACCGACCTCCAAAAGCTCAACGCCTCCCACCTGGAATCGGTTGAGAACCTGTTCCTTGCGTTGTCGGAGTGGATTGCAGAACAACTCGACATCGATGTGGTTCCCGCGGACCTCTGGAACCCACGGCGCGGGCCGAGCATGAATTTCGAACGGTTTTTGAAACGCGAGATTCTAACCAAGGTATCCCAACCGCTGGTCTGGGGTATGGACGAAGTGGACCGCTTGTTCAGTTGCAGCTTTGGCAGTGAGGTGTTCGGGCTGTTCCGTTCCTGGCACAACGAGCGCTCACTCGATCCCGGTGGTCCCTGGCAGAATCTGACCCTGGCGATTGCCTATGCGACCGAGGCCCACATGTTCATCACCGACATGAACCAGAGTCCGTTCAATGTGGGCACGCGGCTGGTTCTGGCTGATTTCACTCTTCCGCAGGTGGAGGAATTGAACAAACGATACGGCTCTCCCCTGCACGATCGGCGAGAACTGGATCAGTTCTACGGCCTGGTGGCAGGGCAACCGTACTTGACGCGCCGCGGGTTACAAGAACTGACGTCCCGCAATTTAAGTTTCGCTGATTTTGCAACTCAGGCAGTCCGCGATGAAGGCCCCTTCGGCGATCACCTGCGGCGCCTGTTGGTTTCGCTCGCCGGAGACCTTACTCTGTGCAACTCCGTGCGCGAGATGTTGTCCGGCCGGCACAATACCCCCGTCGAGGTCTTTTATCGCTTGCGCAGTTCAGGCTTGGTGGCGGGTGAGTCCGCGCGAGAAATGAAGGCTCGCTGCAAACTCTATGAGACATACTTAGGGCGGCACCTGCTATGACCAAACCCAGCCCGATTCGAATAGTGATTCTCTCAGAAGAGTAATAGTTCAACCACGAAATCGCCAGCCACAAAGCACAAGCCCGAAGATACGCGAGGAAACACCTGAGACTGGAACGCCTTGGTGATCGAGTGAGTGTTCAATAGGGACCGGATTGGATGACCCACTTGTCGCCCTGCTTGATGAGTTTCGCCGTAAACTCGCTCGAGGAACTCATCGCTCCAGAACGGGTTTCCTTGCATTTCACGCTGGCGACGATGCCTTGAATGTCCGGCTCGTCCAATTCGAGTTTCAGTTTCGGCGCGTCGGCCGAACGGAAAGAGTCCCGGTACATTTTCTTATAAGCCTCTGGGAAAGAAGGCCAAAGAGCGACGATACCGTCGATATCTCTCCGGTTGTAAGCGTCCTCATAACGGTGAAGCACGCTGAGAACAGTTTCCTTGTCCTGTTGCTGCGATAGTTTCTGGCGAAATTGTTCCGCATAGGGGCTGTTAGGGTGCTTGGTGAGGAAGGCTTGCAGCGCTGCACTGCTGCCTGCCTTCATAGCCGTTACGTAATCCACTTGTTCATTCTGCAATCCCTCGATCAAACCTCGCGCCTCGTTTGCGTGAAGACCCATCGGGCAGGCCTGAAGGTATGCATCCAGCGAGTTAAGGTCCGTCCGGCTTACTTTCTTCCACTCGAGCTCATCAATGCGGTTGAGAACCTGGGCTGTATTTTTGCTGCTCGGATACTTTTGCGAGAATTGCCGCAACTGAGCCGGATCCGTGGAGGCGGCGACCGCTGCATACGCATCTGCTTCTGCCGCTGTCGAGTCCGGCAGCAGCCTGCCCTCAATGCCGATCTTTTTCCCGGGAGCAAATGCTTGCTGGGTGTGGAAGGTCAGGTATCCCGTTTTTTCCAATTCGACGGCATGCAACCCAGCGCTGGTCTCGTGCGCAAATGTTCCGTCCGCTTGTATCTGACCCACCTCTTTGCCGTCTAGCCGCACCGCCGCGCCGGGAACTCCGCCGGTGACGACAAAAGTGGCGGCCACGACCACTTCATGCTCAAGTTTGACGCTAATCTGCGATTCCTGGTCCTTGAGCACATTGACTGGCACCTTCAGTGTTTGGAAGCCCGGCTTTTCCAGACGGATGTCATACGATGCCGGCGGAAGCGGAATCCGCAGATCGCCAGAGCTGGAGGTTCGACCAAACTGGAAGTTATCTACCATGACGGTTACATCCGCCTGCCCCGTGTGCAGCAGAATTCCCCCGCTCTGACGCTTAGCTCCTGCCACCGGGATACGCGACGAAGCCCAAAACGCCGGTGGACTCGAGCTCTTGCCGTTAAATAGTGCTACGGTATGGGGCGCATAAAAGTTTCCGAGGGCAATCGCGATCCCAATCACAAGGAGCGCCAGAACGATAGCAAATGCCCTCTTCAATCCGCTCTTGTACGCTGTTCGTTGCCGGCGCAACTCAGCGCCGGGCATATTGGAAACCACCCAGTCGTGGTCAAACACCTCCTTATAAATACGGCTGCGAACTTTAAGCAGGCCGTTATCGGCCCGGGTAATTCCGGAGAGTCGCAATACGGAAATCAGCGGGTTGGTTTCGTCGTCTTTGACCGTCTTGCCGTCGAGTATCCGCTCGTAAATCGTGAGCAGACCCGGGGTGTCTACCTCGCTGCGCAACATACGCTCGCGCACGAAAAGCAAATTGTCGTCCCGATCGCGCGCCCGGCTGGAAAGAAAGAGCTCGCGGCAAAGGCGATCCACGGCAGCGACATTGCGGTCGGTGCCTTCTTGCGCGACGGCCTGGCATAGACGCTGGGTTAGGTAAGGATGCCCGCCCGTCCAATAGATAACGCGCCGCAGGATTGCCGATCCGGCGCCATCGTCGGTTCCCAACCCGTGCACCAGCGGCATCGCTTCTTGCTCGCTGAAATCTGTAAGCTCAATTCTGTGTCCGATGTTGAACGGGGTCGTTCGCGTATCGCGAATCAAATCCGAAGGTGTTGCAACCCCGAGCAAACAGAAGGTCAGCCGCTCGATCTCCGGCTCGGAAGGTCGCCGGTTGAAACACTCGCGAATCCCGGCAAAAAATTCATCGGTGGAAAAAGGAAGGCTGCGGACGGCGTCAATTTCGTCGACGAATATCACGACCCGGCCTTCGCTCACCGGGAGAACCACATCGGACAGCACACGCATGAAACGCCGCATGGGGCCGAGCTGCGGAAAACGGTGCCAGCATTCCTCAATCTCGTCTTCCAGCCGGAATTGCTGGCCGGCCCGTTCAACAAGCCCGTTGTACCATTGCTCGGCCGTCAGATTCTGTCCCAGACTGGTCAGGTCAAGCACAGCGACCCGCGCGCCATTGTCCCGCAAACGCGCCGCGGTTCGTACCATGATTGAAGACTTTCCCATCTGGCGGGCGGTGAGCACATAGCAGATTTCTCCCGCCTGCAGCGACCCGTAGAGGATTTGGTCGGCTGCACGTTCAATGTAGGAAGGGGCGTCACGGCGCAGCGTCCCACCTACGACGAAAAAACTGGCAGGTAATGTCTCGGGCATGGCAACTCAACCCAAATGGCGCCCCAGATACTGCTCGTACAGCTGGCAGCGCAGCTTCATGTCGCGGGCAGACTCGCCTGCCATGATGCCTGAACTTCGCAAACGGTAAAATATGTCGGTGCTCGAGGAATGCCGACCACAGATGACGTCGCGAACCACCTCGCACAGGGCTGGGTCATGGTTCAACGAAACAAAAATTCTCCGCAAGTGGTCCCCATAAGGACCTTCGTCGCGGGCTGCGCCTTCGGCGAACTCAAGGAACGAGAGACCGCGCTCCGTCATCTGGTGCAGTCCACGCTGCGTTAGAAACGGGTGTCCGCCAAGCAGAGTGTAAAAGCGCTCCAATTCACTATCATTGCCGAGGGTGCAGCCATATCGCTGGTTCAATTCGCGTACCTGATCCAGCGTGAAGTCGGCCAGCACCATTCGCGTACCTACGTTAAACGGCGACTGATTCACATCGGTGATGAAAAGGTGAGCCTCGCTGGCATAGGCAATGGCGAGAGAGAGATTCTGCCAGGGGCCGGAGGGATCGAGCGACCGCTCGTTGTGCCAGGAGCGAAATAGTCCAAAAACTTCACTGCCAAAGTCGCACGAAAACAGGCGATCCACCTCGTCCATTCCCCAGACCAGCCGACCTTCGATCTGGCCGAGGATTTCGCGTCGCAGAAACCGTTCGAAATTCATACTCGGCCCCCGGCGGGCATTCCAGGTGTCCTCGGGAACGGCATCCAGATCCAGTTGTTCCGCAATGGCCTGCGCTAAACAAAGGAATAAGGTATCCACCGATTGCAGGTGAGCGGAATTGAGCTTCTGAAAGTCCGTGAGTACAACTCGCGCTCCGGCTTTGCGTGCCTGCTGCAGGCCGCGCGCCATGAGCGAAGTCTTGCCCATCTGGCGCGCCCCTTTCAGTAGCACAATGCTGTCGTGACGCGCCACCGCCGAATAAAATTCGTGATCGGTGGGACGAACGATATAGAACTTCGAATCCAGCGGCAATGCTCCGCCCACCGGTTCCAGATTCGGCCGGCGCCGAAACGCCTCCTGCGGAGCCTCGAGAGCCTTAGCCACCTCGGCGACAATCTGTTCATTATCGGCAGGGTCATTCCAAGCCGCGTAATTGAGTCCATCGAGCACGGAATTCATGGGATCGGGAAATTCCGCTTGAAACTGAACGCGCACCGGCAAGAGACGCGGCTTGCCGTTTTGACGCTCGGCAAAGGAGTGCGCCAGCTGAATTTCATAGGCGAGCATTTCGCTTTGCACCGAGGATGCTGACAGCAGGGCGACCACTGCATCCGCCGTCCCAATTTTATTTTCGATTTCGCGTGCCCAGTCCACTCCAACCGCCAGGTGCCTGTCGACAAAGACCCTATAACCCTGGCCCGCCAACTTTTCCTCCAAATCACGCATTACTTGTTCGTCAGGCTGAACATTACGCCGGTAAAGCAGGACTACTTGCAACTCCTTGGCTTTCGCTTCAGCCTCAGGAGCTGCCGCCACCGGAAAGCTGGCGCTCGACCGCATGCTCAGACGCCGCAATTCCGCCCCCATGTCGGCGGCAGACTGATAACGTGTTTCGCGACGCTTGTCCAGCGCCCGGCCGATGATGCGATCTACCTCGGGTAAAACCTGCGGATTGACGAGCGCCGCGGGCGACGGCGGGCGATTCAGAATCGAGTCAAACACGACCGCCGACGTCTCTCCCCGGAATGGAAGCATACCCGTCGCCATCTCATAGAGCACTACTCCGAACGAAAAAAGATCTGTCCGGTGATCCAGCGGTTCGCCACGCGCTTGTTCCGGAGACATATACGACACCGTGCCTAGAAATTCTCCCGGCCCAGTGACATCCTGCTGCGTCGGCTCGTCGCCAGCCGGAGTTCCCGTGGACATGCGGCCACTCCGATCACGCCCAGTGAGCTTCGCAAGACCAAAATCGAGAATCTTGATCCGCTTCCCCTCGATGACAAACAGGTTGGCAGGTTTGATGTCCCGGTGGACAATGCCGCGCTTGTGCGCCGCATCCAAACCGTCTGCGATCTGCATTCCAAACGCTGTCATTTCCTCCCGCGGCAAAGGGGCAGACAGCATCACCTGCCGCAGCGTCTTGCCTTCCAGAAGTTCCATGACGATAAAGTGACGGCCGGCATGTTCGCCCACGTCATGGATGGTGCAGATATTGGGATGGTTCAGTGAGGAAGCGGTACAGGCTTCCCGCTGAAAGCGCTCGATGGCAGCCGGGCTCTTGGAGAACCGCTCAGACAGGAGTTTGATGGCGACGTGACGGCCGAGGCGTATGTCTTCCGCCTCATACACGACTCCCATACCTCCGGCACCTAGTTCTCCCACGATGCGATAGTGGGAAATGGTTTCGTTGATAATGCCGCCGTCGGTCTGGTCTTTATTATTAGTATTATTAGTATTATTAGTGCGATTATTGCGGGGAGAATCTGAGCGGAGAAGCTTCCTGGGAACGTCGGGATTCCCGGCCTCCGAGTTCCAGAAGTTAAACAGGTGCAGTCGAACGCCCGGGTTAACTTCGATCTCGCCCAGATCGTGCAACGAATCCGTCCAGTGTCCCAGCTGCTGCATCAGGTCGGCCACAAACTCCGAGGCCAGGATGTGACCTTGGTCTCCGCAATCCGTCACTCTCTGGGCTACATCGATTCCCCCGTCGCTGACTGTGCGTTTAAGATTCAGGTCGTCCAAACGGCAAGCCGGACCAGAATGTAGGCCCATACGCACACGATTCTTTTCCGCATTGCGAAAGCTGCGGCTGATTTCCAGCGCGCAACGCAACGGCGCTTCCGGGTCGCCGAAAAAGACCAGCGCGATGCCGTCTCTGCTCGGAACTACCGTGATCTGCCCTTTGACCCGCGCCCTGCCAAACTCGCTGGTACTGTGGACGAATTCCCGCAGGCTTTGCAACAGAACGTCCTGTTCGGATGACGGCAGCGGAGACGAACCGGCAACGTCCAGGAAGAGGACGTGTCCGAGTTCGAGATGTTGCGTCTGAGGTTGAACGGTCGCTGCCATGCCGGTATCCACGCGTTTGCCTCGACTTGCGCTGTAAGAGGGGCAATGCCTCGCCGGTAGAGTCCAATTCCATCCCTCAACTCGCGAATCAGGACTATAACCGGAGCCTACGCTCCGCATCCGCAGGCCTGCGCGGAACCGAATTATGTCACATTCGTGGCGTCCACCCAAGTAGAGAATGACGGTGTGACTGGGATCCCATGTTGAAGAAGAATCGAGGCGTTGCAGTGAAAAAATTCGTTTGACAATCTCACTCCCTTGGTCTAATAGTGTGGGCCTCGCGCAGATTGCCAGCCCACGCCCGTGCGCGATTCCCCGTTCTGCAAACGGATTCCGGCCGGAGGTGCGAATGAGAGGAAGTTTGAGAGTTGTGCGACTCGTCTCAGCGCTATGGTTGCTATTCGCGTTTTTTGTCATGACACGCCCGCTCACTGCGCAGTCTGTGTACGGGGTAGTTTGGGGACGTTTGACGACGGTCGCTGGCACGCCCATTCCCGGGGCGTCAGTTACGGTGACCTCGGCACAAACCGGCACGCAAGTCCGAACTAGGACCGACGCCGGAGGATATTTCACCATTAGCAATCTGGCGCCCGACCTGTATCAAATCGACATACAGGCCGACGGTTTTAAGCGCGTGCAAGAACCCATCGCGGTTCACGCGGATTCGACAACCAGGGTTAATTCGGCCCTGCAGCCTGGCAACCCGAATGTGGTTGCGGCACCGAGCCCAACCGGAGGGAGCGCGCTGAAACTCGATCGAACCGATGTCTCCACCCTGTTTGACCGGCAGGCGGTCGCCGAGCTTCCTCTACTGGACCTCAACGTAACTCAATTGGAGTCGCTGGTACCCGGGGCGGCGCGCGGCCAGCTCTTCATCCCCTCGAGTCAGGTTCCTCAGAACGGACAACCGGTCAACATTAACGGGCAGCATTTCAGCGGCAGCGAGTTCCAAATCGACGGCACCGAAGATCGCGATCCGCTCGAAGGCATCGTGGTGATCAATCCTACGCTGGATTCCGTCGGAGAGATGAAGGTCACTACCCAAGGCTATAACGCCGAATTCGGACAAGCTACCGCCGGCGTGGTCACGATTCAGACGAGGAGTGGAAGCAATACCTGGCACGGAGATGCGTTTGGGTTTCGGCGAACCGGTTTTGGACAAGCGGAAGACCCGTTTTCTCCCTCCGGAGTTCCTCCCAGCAAATACAACATTTTTGGCGGTTCGTTGGGTGGACCGATCGTCAAAAACAAGCTCTTTATCTTCGCCGACTACCAGGGAACCCGATCATCCCAGGGCAAGAGCTTGTTGCTGAATGTGCCGTCCGCGAACGTGTTCAACACCTGCCTGGGTCCTGTAGGAATTAATCAGCAGAAGTATTGCAATTTATCGGACTATAGCCAGTTCATCAATGGCGCATTGACAAATGCTGGCAGCCCATTTCCAGCCGGCACGCCGGTCAATGAAATCCCAAACAGCCTGGTTTCACCCCAGGCGGTTTTGATCCTGAATTTTTTACGCCCCAACCCACCCCAGAACCCGGCCAACTACCTCCCGACCGATTCAACCTGCGCAGTCAGTAGTCTGGATGTTTCCGTTTGCAACAACTATCTGACGTCGGGTCAGGAGGTGTTTCGTGGTGACCAAGTCGACCTTCGGACTGATTACAACGCGAGCTCGCGGCTGCGGTTGTTCGGCCGCTACAGCTTCGGCGAATTCTATGACAACGGTACCCCGGCGTTTGGCCCGGAAGCGGGCGGGGCTGGCGCCAACCCAGATGATTTCGCGGGAGTGGCCCGAACCCGAAACCAAGGCATCTCATCGGGATTCACTTATTCGCTCGGCCCAAAGTTACTCACCGACTTCCGGTTTGGCTACTTCCGTTACCGGCTTAACATGAACGCCCAAGACTACGGGCAAACTCCCGATATCCGTATACCGAACATTTTCACGGCCGCCACTGGCGACCCCTACGCCACGGGCATGCCTGATTTTGAGATCCCCGGCCAGCAGGGCCTTTCTTTCGGAGCCCAAGGCGATTATCTCCGCTTAGGATATTCGAACACGGCAAACTCTTGCAGCTGTCCCTTGCGCGAACAGGAACAACAGTTTCAGTTTGTAAACAACTGGAGCCGTATCTCCGGCCAGCATCTCATCAAATGGGGGGCGGATCTCCGTTATTTGCTGAACTACCGTTTCAATAATACCGAGCCGGCGACTGGATTCTTCGGTTTCTCGCCTACCACAACGGGATTGGGCTTGGCAACTTTTCTTCTTGGAGACGTGACCTCGTTTAACAGGTCCCTCAGCAGTCCGGCGGTGGCCAACGCTGGCGAACACCAGAAGCGATTCGGCTTTTATGGACAGGACACCTGGAGGATTAATTCGCGCCTCACGCTGAACTACGGTTTGCGGTGGGAAATCTACTTTCCGCAGACCGTCACCGACGCGGGTGGTTTCCTGGTCCCCAACCTAAGCAACCCCGATCCGGCAACAACCTATTTCAATGGGCCGCCGGCAGGCGGCATATCAGGAAGTCTGAAAAACTTCGCGCCCAGGCTGGGAATCGCTTACCTGATTAATTCTGACTCAGTGATTCGCGCCGGATACGGGCGAAGCTTTGACGCGGGATACGCCGGGGACATCTTCGGCATTGCTGCCACCCAGAATCCCCCAGTCACCGCGGATCAGAACGTTCAAACAGGAGGGTTCAATCTGGCGCAAGGTCCGCCAGTGTTTAATTTCCCCAGCGGTTCACATTTTTCCTTGCTGGATCTCTCAACCGCCAATATTGGCAGTCCCGCCACCCCCACGACTCCAGCCGTACCTCCTAGCGGAGCGGTGCTCTATGCCCTCCCGCCGCGCGTCCGCGTTCCCACCGTGGACTCCTGGAATCTGACTTTTCAGCACGAACTTACTCCCCGGCTTTACTTTGAGCTGGCATACGTGGGTGATAAGGGCACTCATGTTTTCCCCGATAACAGCAACGGAACCTATTACGATTTGAATCAAGCATCCCTTCAAGGAATTATTCTGCAGACTATCAAGAATGGAGTGGTCCAAATCCCACTCAACAGCGGAAAACCCCAGTACAATAATTTTTGCAGGGGGGGTAAAAACGGTCTTTTCAATAGCAGCGATATGCAGCAACAGTATTGCCTCGAGCTGACCCAATTTAGAAACTTTTACCATCAATCCGCGAATTTTAACCCTACTCTTTTCCAGGTACGTTATTTCGGCAACAATGCCAACGACAATTACAACTCCCTCCAGGCGAAAGTGCGCAAGACCTTTTCCCGGGGATATTCGTTTCTGGCTCACTACACTTGGTCCAAAGGACTCGACTACGACGATAACTACTTTCGCGTGGACCCGCGAGTGGCATACGGTCCCGACAGTTTCGACATAAGGCACAGATTTGTGATGACCAACATCTGGGATTTGCCGCTTGGGCGGGGCCAAGCATGGTTGGGTGGAATCGGATCGGCTGCCGATCGCTTTGCGGGTGGATGGACGTTAAGTGCGATTACAATCTGGCGCAGCGGACTCCCGTTCACTCCGACGTATCTCGCAACGGATTGCACTAACGATACCGATGCTGGTGATCCCTGCGAACCGAATCGCGTTGGCACCGTCCACATCTCCGGTAGTCGCGCGCAATATTTCACCACCACGGGAGGTAAAAGTCTGACAGGGAACGATTGCACCCCAAACGGTAAATTCTGTGGTGTTGACGCCAACAACCTCGGCCAGCCGGTTGCGGGAACGAAGATGGGGCCCTGGGAGCGTCCGGGCGCGGGTCAAATCGGAAATGCCGGGCGAGATTCCCTTATCGGACCTGGCTTTTTCCAAACCGACATTGGCTTGGCTAAGAGGGTCCCTATCACGGAGAGCACTGCGCTGCGCTTTCGAGCCGACGCCATTAACGTGTTCAACCGGGTCAATTTGGGACAACCCAATGCTTGTGTCGATTGTGGAGCCGGTGGCTCCATTAGCTCCCTCGCCTTAGGTGCCTTGCAGAGAGAGTTGCAATTCTCACTCAGGATCGAGTTTTGAGATTTGCTCTTAGAGCATGTGCGAATGTCCACATTTTATCCACCTGAGCGGAACGGGAATCAAGACACGTGGCCCCGCATGCATACCCCCAGGGACGCTAAGCGTCTTGTCGGTAGGTCAATGGGATTGGAGAACAAAATGGAGAACATTTTGTGCCGATTGAGAGCGATCAACCCCGAATAAGAGCCCCTAAATCCGACTGTAAGCATCTGAGAACATTGTGCATCACGAGTTTATGAGCGATTGCTAAACCGTTATACGGGCTAACACCTGTATCGAGGGTTCGAATCCCTCCCTCTCCGCCACACAGTCTGAAGTACAGAGAAATCCGCTAGTTGTTCCCCGAAAATCACGCGAAATCCCCGCCAATGCTAGTTTTCATTGTCAAACCGGACCAGAGAAAATCCTTCGTGTTAGCGTCACACCTCGACACTCTGCCTGTTTTCTCTGATCGGCAAACGAGCAGTCCGGTTTCCGCCATCCCGGTCGGCGAATGAAACACGACGAGAAAGC